>Ga0209489_105602_pt1 | contig 21505 bp, 9 predicted proteins | sample SiratrowhiteBW_FD_187527 | JGI IMG/M metagenome (GOLD analysis project Ga0209489, IMG submission 187527) | Root nodule microbial communities of legume samples collected from California, USA - Siratro white BW (SPAdes) (version 2) | ecosystem: Host-associated > Plants > Roots > Nodule | place: USA...
AAACATCACCACTATAACCTATACAATTAAGAGATTTGTCAAAGGGGTGAAACTTTAGGACTAGTTTTCATCTTTTGCTGCTGTAAACAATCTTTTTGTAAGCTGGTTTTAGAATTACCTGCCACATGGCCATTTGAGCACGCATCAGCAACTGCTTGAGTATCCATAATAGCCCCTCCAGCATTGTTCACAATCAAGACACCTTTCTTGCACTTGGAAATTTTTTCCTTGTCAAACAATCCCCTGTATCACCAAAATATTGATCACTTATCCTCACTACAAAATGCTTAAAGAATTTGAATATTCATACATAACTTATGTTAGCATGCAATGTACATATACTTTATATAAACCAAATATTTGTCTTTTCTAAGTTGGCTTACGAATTAATTCATTGTGATAAATTCTTTTCACAAAAGCTTTTGAAATTAACAAATGGCTTGACACTTCAAGAATGGAATGAATTTTGTATTGATTGAGATATTGGAAGTATACCTTGTCTGCTCAGTGAGAGGAGTGTTGATAACAATAACATCACACTTTGGAAGTATGGCATCCAGGTCCTCCTCAAACTTTGCTCCAATCTCTTTTTCTAGTCCAGGGTCCATCCTGATTCTATCAAAATACAGAAGATTACAGTTAAAATGTTTCAACCTTTGGAGTAGAAGCTTCCCAATTCGTCCCGCACCAATGGTTCCTACTGTCTTGCCTTCAAGATCATAAGCTCTGTGAGCAATGCCAGCAACATTCCATTCCCCATTAACAGACTGATGGTACCCTGGAAGGAAATTCCTAATCAGAATTAGGATCCTCATGAGTTGATCCTCAGCAACTGAGGCCACATTGCTTCCAGTGACCTCTGCCACAGTTATACCAGCTTCAGCTGCAGCCTTCAGATCAATGTGTTCTGAACCAATGCCAGCACTCAAAAGCAGCTCCAGATTCTTGGCTTTCTTTATTCTTTCAGCAGTCACATAGGCAGGGTGAAATGGAGTAGATATTACAACATGTGCATCATGAAGGTTTCTCTCAAGTTCTGTAACAGAAAAAACAACAAATAGCTTAAGTTCAACCGGTTACAACTTGAAGAGAAAACTAGATTTACCTTCCATGATGTTATGGTGTTGATTACCATGATGTTTGAGAAAAAATTATGAGACCACATTTTTAATCATCAAAAGAATTAATAACATGTTATATGGAAATTAGCCAGGATAAATTCATTGTGCTATACTCAAATCTCAAGATAGATAATATTATATAAACTTGAATCTGAGTTAGCAGTTATTAACCAGAATCTGGTCCTTCTTTGTCATCAGTAACAATACACTGATGACCCTGCGATTCCAGCCAGTCTCGTATACCCAATGCTCCTTCGACACACCCCCCAAAATTAGGATTCAGTTTTGTACACTCATTCCCTTTGCAGAACACTCCCAAAATCTTTTTCTTTCCACCTGACACCTATTCTCAAACAGGGAAAAAAAATAAACAAATGAATCAGAGTAATGCATAAACAGAGTTGAAGAATGCAATATTAATCATGGTGTTGCATGAGCAAAATTAATCATGGTCAGCAGCATAAATAATTAAACATGCACTAACACAAATTTTTTGAGACTGTGTTATCACTCATGGTTGAGAGAAAAGTTTGAAACAGGACAGCAATGCAAATGATGCAACAGAGAGCACTAAGAAGAGATGTAAGTAAGGTGTGTGTGAGAGAGTAAAGAAGAGTGTCTTATATAGAGGAATGAGATTAGTTTGGTGATGACAGGTAGATCATATACAGTGTCTAGACCTTTGCATGATGAACAAGTTTCAGCTTGGTCCCAGAAAAATGCTGACATAATGACAAACGAGATTAATATATTTTTTTTAATACAACTGTTCCTGAGTTATATTTATTAAAAAAATATAAAAATATGGGAATTCATCTTTTTATTTAAGAATTTGTTAATAAATTCAAAATCTCTTGACACCTGCTGCCCTTCCTGGAGAGATGAATTTGGCTAGTCAGTATAATTATTGGTTTGGGTTAGTCATTATAATTATTGGTTTGGGTCTATTTATTTTTATCTTTAAATGATCTGTTCTTTTACCAAGATTTTTTTCTAAAGTGTTGCATTATTTTTAATTAATTTACTATTTTAAATATTTAAAATAGAAAAAACAGAAGATATTATAGGTTTTATAAAATAAGAAATAAGGTGACCTTTCTATAAATTAAAAGTGAACAAGAAATAATTAAACTGTTTTTTAAATTAAACATTTATAACCGTTGTTATAAATTAATAGTGAACAATAAATAAAGAGGGTTTAGATTGTTTCAGTAAATTAAACCGCTTTTATAAATTAAAAGTGAACAATAAGTAATAAAGGTGTTTATATGGAAAAAAGTATATATAAAAGCATAACCAGATAGAAAAGTTTCTAAGACCTTGTATTGGCTTGTAAGTTGACCCTTCTTCACAATGTAGTTATGCTCTGGAAAGTCTTCACCCCTGAAGTGCCTATGAAGCATGTCTTTCACACACCTGAAGTGCCTATGAAGCATGTCTTTCACAGCAGCACAGGGTAACGAAACAAGTTTGGTTTACTATCATTTAGTGTTAGCCAAGTGAGAGAAGACTCAGACACAAAGGGTAAGCCAATGCTATAGACAAAAGTTAAAATACCTGTGCATGGTTTGGCATGTAGCGCCATGGATGATCCTTTGGAGCTGGTTCCTTTGGAGCAGGTTCCTTTGGAGCAGGTTCCTTTGGAGCGGGTTCCTTTGGAGCGGGTTGTGAGAACCAAACATCACCACTATAACCTATACAATTAAGAGATTTGGAAAAGGGGTGAAACTTTAGGACTAGTTTTCATCTTTTGCTGCTGTAAACAATCATTTTGTAAGCTGGTTTTAGAATTACCTGCCACATGGCCATTTGAGCAAGCATCAGCAACTGCTTGAGTATCCATAATAGCCCCTCCAGCATTGTTCACAATCAAGACACCTTTCTTGCACTTGGAAATTTTTTCCTTGTCAAACAATCCCCTGTATCACAAAAATATTGATCACTTCTCCTCACTACAAAATGCTTAAAGAATTTGAATATTCATACATAACTTATGTTAGCATGCAATGTACATATACTTTATATAAACCAAATATTTGTCTTTTCTAAGTTGGCTTACGAATTAATTCATTGTGATAAATTCTTTTCACAAAAGCTTTTGAAATTAACAAATGGCTTGACACTTCAAGAATGGAATGAATTTTGTATTGATTGAGATATTGGAAGTATACCTTGTCTGCTCAGTGAGAGGAGTGTTGATAACAATAACATCACACTTTGGAAGTATGGCATCCAGGTCCTCCTCAAACTTTGCTCCAATCTCTTTTTCTAGTCCAGGGTCCATCCTGATTCTATCAAAATACAGAAGATTACAGTTAAAATGTTTCAACCTTTGGAGTAGAAGCTTCCCAATTCGTCCCGCACCAATGGTTCCTACTGTCTTGCCTTCAAGATCATAAGCTCTGTGAGCAATGCCAGCAACATTCCATTCCCCATTAACAGACTGATGGTACCCTGGAAGGAAATTCCTAATCAGAATTAGGATCCTCATGAGTTGATCCTCAGCAACTGAGGCCACATTGCTTCCAGTGACCTCTGCCACAGTTATACCAGCTTCAGCTGCAGCCTTCAGATCAATGTGTTCTGAACCAATGCCAGCACTCAAAAGCAGCTCAAGATTCTTGGCTTTCTTTATTCTTTCAGCAGTCACGTAGGCAGGGTGAGATGGAGTAGATATGACAACATGTGCATCATGAAGGTTTCTCTCAAGTTCTGTAACAGAAAAACAACAAATAGCTTAAGTTCAACCGGTTAGAACTTGAAGAGCAAATGAAGATTTGCCTTCCATGATGTTATGGTGTTGATTACCATGATGTTTGAGAAAAAATTATGAGACCACATTTTTAATCATCAAAAGAATTAATAACATGTTATATGGAAATTAGCCAGGATAAACTCATTATGCTATACTCAAATCTCAAGATAGATAATATTATATAAACTTGAATCTGAGTTAGCTAGTTATTAACCAGAATCTGGTCCTTCTTTGTCATCAGTAACAATACACTGATGACCCTGCGATTCCAGCCAGTCTCTTATACCCAATGCTCCTTCGACACACCCCACAAAATTAGGATTCAGTTTTGCATACTCATTCCCTTTGTAGAACACCCCCACAATCTTCTTCCTTCCACCTGACACCTATTCTCAAACAGGAAAAAAAAATAAACAAATGCATCAGAGTAATGCATAAACAGAGTTGAAGAATGCAATATTAATCATGGTGTTGCATGAGCAAAATTAATCACGGTCAGCAGCATAAATAATTAAACATTCACTAACATACATTCTTTGAGGCTGTTTTATCACTCATGGTTGAGAGAAAAGATTGAAACAGGACAGCAATGCAAATGATGCAACAGAGAGAACTAAGAATATAGAACTAAGAAGAGATGTAAGTAAGGTTTGTGTGAGAGAGTAAAGAAGAGTGTCTTATATAGAGGAATGAGATTGCTTTGGTGATGACACCTAGATCATGCAAATGATGCGAAGGGAGAAGAACTAAGAAGAGACTTAAGTAAGGTGTCTGTGAGAGAGTAAAGACGAGTGTCTTATACAGAGGAATGGGATTGGTTTGGTGATGACACCTAGATCATACATGGTGTCTAGACCTTTGGATCATGAACAAGTTTCAGCTTGGTCCCAGAAAAATGCTGACATAAATTAATAGTGAACAATAAACAAAGAGTGTTTAAACTGTTTTAGTTAATTAAACCGTTTTTATAAATTAAACCATTTTTATAAATTAAAAGTGAACAATAAGTAAAAAAAAAAAAAAAACATAAATAAAAAAAAAAAAAAAAAAAAAAAAAAAAGAGAAAAAAAAAAAAAATAAAAAAAAAAAAAAAAAAAAGTGAAGAGGTGCAAATAAAGATAAAAAGGTCAAACTCTAAGTTGAAGTGATAAAATGTAATATGAAAGAATTAGAGTCGAGTTTCACAAAACTATCACACTTTTAAATAAGTTTAAAGCAAACGTATTCTAATCATATTATCAACTCATTCAATTATTCAAATCTTAATTCTTAATTAAAAAGGTTTTAAAGAAGCCTAATTAAAATTAATCTATTTTTAACATAAAGTGTAATTACGTATTCTTTTTAATGTTCTATGTTCAAAAGCATTCAAACCAGTAGCATAGAAAAAAAAAACAATAAATTGAAATAAACATGATAAACTAAAATAAAATTGGATCTTATTACATTCAATCTTAATAAAAGGATTAATTAGTCACCCATGTTCATGTTATAATCAATTTTTGATTGGTGAAAATTGATTTGTGATGAAAGCTTCAAGTTATCGATCTCAATTTTGATATATTTTATCCATCAAAATTTATCTAGAATCCTTTTCAAAAGTCTTATTCATATCAATTCTACATAATCTAAATAAAATATTGACGCGCTTCTCGTATCTCCGCTAGCTTAACCAAGCTACTTACTTCACTAGTTTAAGCAAAAACTTTTGTCTAACTCACTAGGTTAAACAAACATTTTATCTAGTTTAATTAAATTGTTCACTTTGCTAGTGTAATTGAATTTGTCACTTTGTTACCTTGAAGCTGAGAGTTTTGATTAACTTATTATTGAGTTTGTATATTTATTCTCTAAGCCAGATTCTTCCCTGTTTAAACATAAATCAGACACAAAAACACAAATGTTCTATTTACTTATATTTTCAAATAAAAGCTTAAAAATTTAAATAATTAATTTTGTAGATATTAAAATCCAATATGTTGTATATACTTGTTAGAAATACGGACATAACATCCTAAAACTTTTGTTTATTACCAATATTAGTTGAATAAAAAGAAAAGAAAAGAAAAGGTGAGTATAGATGAAGCTTTTCAAAATTAACGTTGAAATTGAGATTTGAAACGTTTATTCAGAACCGTTGCAGCACTGAACTTCTCTAGCAGAAACAAACCTAGGCAGAGAGATAGAGAGAAAACAGTGAATGGAAGTTGGAGGTTGCAGAAGGGGTAGCAGATTTTCTTCGTATGAAAGATTGGCTGCCATAGGGTTGGTGCTTCTGGCTGTGGCTTCTCCTCTCTACATAGACCGCAAAGCGGAGTGTGAATTGGAAGACGAGGACCAACCCATCAACGTCGATGCCTTCTTGCCTTTTCTCTTAGTTCTTCTCATTTTCGGCATAGCTTTATCGGCTTTTCTCGACCGAACCCTCGCTGGTTTTGATCGTTACTGGATTTACAGAGTTTTTGGTTCTTCTGGCGGTATTCTTGCCATCCTTACTCTTCTTTTGCTTATTTTGAATCTTAGATCCTCCGTCTGACCCTCGTCCAAATTTTGTAAGATGTTCTAAATTATTCTGTAAAATTTCCTATTCTTTTCCCATCTTCTTCTGCACAAACTCAACGCTCATTTTGTGATCTTAATTTAAGAGAATGAAAGGTGCTCTCAAATTTTTATACAATATGGCTTATATAAAGGTGATTGCTAATGCTGACAAGAAACTCTTCAATTTGCTTAACAAGTTATTTTAGTTATTGGTTATAATAAATTATATGAAAGATATAACACTACATAAATTTTGTAATTTTCATTGATTTCAACTAATAATTTTTTTTCTTAAGAATATAATTAGCTAAAAAAAGTTATTTATAAGTAAAATTACTGAATTTATACGTCACAAATTAAATGGTGAATGCATCAATATTTATATTTATTATTGTTAAGTAAATTATAATAAGAAGTCAAAAAACAAATTAATATCTATATATATTTATTGAAAATAATTACATTAATCAGGGAAGGATAAGAAGTTGAACTCCCTAACTTAAAAATCATACACTGATCTCAATTTATCAAATAACAACTTTTTAAGTTGCGGGGGGAAATTGGATGAAGGAAGAAAAGTTTGCATGTTTGTTATGATTCTATGGAGCTTATGAAGAAGATGAATGTAATTTGTAAAGCTGTGGAATTCTGTGGATGGGCAAGATTTGGGGGTGATTAATAGAGTGAAACAGGTTTGGCTGATTCTTTTGATTTTTGGTTTGGACTTTCTGCTGGTACAAACTTTGTTCTTTCTTGGACCAAACCACCTGCAGGGGTTCTAAAATGTATTCTGATGCAGCATTTTTCAATGCAGAAATGAAAACGGGGTTTGGTTTTTTGCTTAAGGAATGGTTCTGGATCATTAATTTCATAAGGGGAGGCTCTGGCTCTTGATCAATCTATGCTATGGATTGACGAACTTGGTTACCAATGTGATTTTTGAAATAGATTGTAAGGGGTGTAGTTGATAGCATTACATTTTCATTCTGAATGTGGTACCATCATAGATCACATTTACAACATTCTTAAGGGTTATCTTCCAATTAGCCTATATGATTTCTTATAGTCTCTTATCTTAAAAGGAAGCAAATGAGGTTGATCATAAACTAGCTAGAAAATGCCTTTACGCAAGTATCCTTTTGGAAAATATTCCCCACTAAACACCCCTAATAACTCCCTTTTAGATAAACAAATTAATTAACTACCTATACATTACGCAAGTATAATTTTTTTTTACAGAAGATCAATTGATAACTTCCGGGTCAGATAAGAGAAAGATGAATTAAATTTAGAATAATAAAGAACGTGTTAAAATAATATTATTAGTATTTTTCTCGTAAATATTTCTTAAAAATGGTATGCAATAGTTGCCTTTAACTTTTTACGGGTTCAGATATATTCTTAAAGATCCAAATCCCTATTAACACGACAGAAATATTCTTATGTAGCTTAATTCAGCTCCTCTTCTTTTTTTTTCATAAAGGGGAAAAAAAGAAACCTGTAGTCCTACATACGAGAATTTGCAAGAGCCAATACCACAAAATTTATATGCAAACAAGAGAGTGGGGAAAATGAATCTCTTAACAAATTACAAATCAAACAAGGGGAAAAAGAATAGCTGAGGCCAAGCCTTTCATATACAACAAAGACTACCTTAACTCCAAATCATGTAGAAATCATACAATTTATGCTCATAATGCTAAACCAAACCCCATTGCAATCAGAACTGAAGTGGCCAAAACCCACATCCCATTGAGTGGTGACCAATAATCACTGGCTCCACTGCACTCATCATTTGCTCCACTAAAGCAACCAGGCTTTGTTATTTTAGCCACACCACCCTCAAGAGTAAAGGTTTGGTTAGGTTTGCCACTGCTAAACAGCACACACCAGAAATAAGGAGACCCTCCATCAGTTCCTGTCACAGCAGCACCAAGCTGAGTGTGATTCTTACTGTAGAGTATGTCTAAGCTCTTTTGGTTCCTTATGAGGATTTCAGAAAATGCCTCAGGTGCATGAACATACTTAGTCTGGCACCCCAGGAAACGACCAGTTATAGGAGCAAGAGTTGATGCCTCAACACCACAGTTTGGAGCAAAAACTTCGGCAAATTGAGATTCCGGAGGCTTCTTGCCATCAGGTCCACCCACAGCATCACAATCACCTTGGTATGCCTTAATGTATTGGAGTGCAATACATGCAAGACCCGGGTTGTCTGTTAAGGCTGATACCTTGTGAGCAGTTCTGTTTTCGTTTATTGCAGCTACCAACTTGTCAGCAGGGTTGTTAGTAACTTTGACTGCAACAAAGTTTTGCATTTAGAGTAATCAAATCATATGTATTGAGGAAAGTAGTCATGTAGGCATAATCAATGAAAATGTCAAAAGATGTAGTCTCAAGCTAAAGGTAAGAAAGCAAGGAATCTAGGTTTTCTAAACCATGTTTGACACATTCACAGACAAAAACAAGTAGTAAAACATAAACTAACATCTCAAGCACGTATAATACATGACAAATCCAAAGAAAAAGGAACTAGAAAACTTCAAATAATAAATTATGTGCTGCTTAATATTAATATGTTCCCCGGCAGAAGAACATGCCATCTGGCATACACAAGCTTAATTAAGACAAATGTAATGCAAATTGCCAATAATTGCCATCATGCTGAGAGAAATATCAGTCAGAAACTTTTTTCAAAGCAACAATTTTCTTTTTCTTTCTTCCTGCACTTCATTCCCAAACCTTCTGATATCTTCCAACATGACTAAAGTATGGCTTAAACAATCAATTCATCTCTGAAAAATACAGATTTACAGATTTGTTTGTCTAAACATGTTCTACTATGAACCAATATCAAATCTCATTCCAAATTCCTAATTCCTAAACAAGTCCACTAACATAAAAGAGTTCACCATTTAAGGGCTCCATAAATTAAATCTTAGTGACAGGCATCACTTCTCAAAAACCCTGTAACAGATGGAAGGGAAGGATAGAAAAGTTTGAGCCCCAAATAAAAAAGGCATAATTTTTTATAGAGGTCAATTCACTTTGCTCTTAAGATTTTATATAGTGATTGTAGTAATGGTTATAGTTTGTCACAATCCTTGATATTGCAGAAAATCAAAGTCAAATGTAACTGGTAGCAAACACTCAAGTATGGTTGCAGACCATGTTTCAAAACCTTGTTTGCTCCTTACCAAACATAAGAAATCACAGTTTCAAACAAAACCACCTGGCTGTCACGTACTTTACAACATCCTTATTTCATAATCATATCAACACTTCTATTTCTTTCCTAAAACTAGAAAGCCAAAGATAGAGCAAAATGAAATCAATCTAGGGGAATGACTGTATTAGCTCCAAAACAGTAAGCCTCAAATGGGTTATTGCTATTGTACACAGAAGATACACATCCTTGAATCAATACTCCAGGACTGGGAAACCAAAACATGATGCTTAACGAGTTTTAGTTAAAGCTGAAGGAAGACAAACATGATCAGTAGTCCAAATCAAGAATCAGTGGACATTCTTAACATAATTTCCTTATGTCCTATTCACCATTTTCCACCATTATAGTCCAAGATCTAGAATGTCATCAATTTCTATGCCAAAATGAAACAATTTACCATGAGAGACCAAACATATATACGAAAGTTCTAAGCAATTGAGATCTACTCATAGAACACCGGCATTGTAGACAGACAATCGATACATTTCAAATGTAAAGAACCCAGAATGAGAAGAAGCTACAATGGGACACATCAAAATGACTGGAGTCAAAATATTAAATCTTAAAGAGATTGTAAGGCAGATCAAACTTAGAGTACCCCAGACACTGACAGCAGCATTCCAAATCTGAAACCAATATCACTAGACAGAGAAAAAAAAAAAAAAAAAAAAAAAAAAAAAAAACCTTGTTATGGACTTACTTTGAATATCAGCAGTGGCAGCATAAACGAAGCAAAGGGTGAGCAAAAGATACCACAAAGTCATGGTTTTTGCCATTGTTACTGTTTCAGAACACAGAAGTTCAAGACAGATCTGCGTTGTGTCTGTCTAGAACTTGTGTCTTCAGGTTCAAACCTCGAAATAAACTGCAACCAATTCCACCAACCGAATGGTCCTTCCCAACTTTTATGTTTTTCCTTTTTTTTAGGCACTTTCACAGTTCTCAACGATTCTGCAATATAAGATTACAGCAAGTAAATTTCGATTAAAAAAATAAATCGAAGTTGTTCTTGGCAACCAAATTCAATCTTTTTTCTGTCGGTGAGGTTATATTTAGTTGTTCAAATTGGCAAATAAAATTCATTATGTTGTTCGAAAAGGACAAGAGACCAAAGAAATTATTATCATTCTATATTGTTTTAAAATGTTGCGTAGGTAATGCAAAGGATCATAGCTGTCCGTTTTATTCCGTTTATCGTCTTTTTTATTTTTTTTCAAGTTACGATGAGTTCATGATTTTAATTGTAACTGTAACATACACACTGAGAGCAAATTCATCATTTTGTTGGTGGTATTTTCTTGAGAGATTGAGATGTTCTACAATTTTATAGAGTGTGCATATTTTAGATATTAAATTCGATTTAGTTGTAGTAGAACAAAGTTTTTAACTGTAATTTAACAATGTTCTAATTATTTTACACCAACTTTCCTTGTTAATTTAATGGGCTTCTAAAACCATGAAAAAAATATTTTACAACTAGTTTATTTAGCCCAATTTATTTTCAAACAATGATATTTATTAATTGTAATAACAAAATAATGTGTATAACACCCGGACAACAAACTATAACTTAATAATAGAAATTTCACTATTTAAAATAACACCTAAAAAATCACTTACAATATATGATTTATGTAGTTTTTTTTTTTAAATTCTATTATCAACTTATACAATTCTAGAAACAAAAATTCTAAAAGCGTTTATAACTATCTTCTTGATTTGTAACATTATTCTTTCATTTACCAAGTAGATTATAGTACAAAGTCATCCAACAAACACAAGAAAGGTAAAATATAAATAATAATAATTAATATACAATTTAATCATAAATTAATTGCATCATATCTTTGCAAAGTATATTAGATTAACACGCAGAACCTAAACTTAAATAAATATAAGATAATGAATATTAAAAAAAATCTTCAAAAAAAATTATATTGAACATAATTACATTAAACACTGATTCATTCTAAATTTAAATAGTCTTAAATAAATAAATAAATATTTTAAAGTAAAGTATTATGTTGATTATAAATTTTATAATAAGAAAATAACTTTCATATGAAAAATAGATGTAAACAATAATTTTTTAATAAATATAAATGAATATGACAAGTATGAGTGAAAGATGAAAAGTGAGATTCACGAAATGGAAAATATAAACTAACATGAGTTATTAATCTAAATCTAAATTGTTATATTTAAGATTTAATTTTTTTCTTCCTTACCTAGTTAAAATCTTGTCTATCTTAAAAGTTTTTAGATTTTACATTTATATTTCATGTTAGGTATATGAGAACCTTGTTTAGAAGATGACATTAGATTATAAATAGTCATCTCTTATCTTAAAAAAAAAATACTTTTGACATATTTAAAATTTTAAAGAAAAGATTTTCTATTGTATCAGACTGATTTTCTATAGCATTTCTAAAATTATAAAAGATAGATATATTTGAATCTTATATTGAATTATTGAAATCAGTGACAACTCCATTAATATTTATCTTAGAATTACTCTAAGTAGGATATTAATTTGTAAGTCCTTCTTTTTTCCATTCTTTTTTTTTCTATTTCCTTTTAATTTTATTTAGGTTTTAAGTAATAGGCAAAAGGATTGAAAAATATCAGAGTTTCTCAATACCTTCAGAAATATCACAAAATAAGTAAAACATAAATCAAACGAAGAACGAATTGACATAATAATTTTTTATTTGAAAAATCAATAAAACCCTTAAAATGTTCATAAATAAATCAAAAGAATTGAAAACAATGAGATTTTAAAGTAAAAATAAATTTGTTTTATATTGATTTATAATTGAAAATGATTTCTTTATACTCAACTATTCTTTAGTTGATAAAAATTTGTTCTTAAGAAAAGAAAAAAAAAGTCAGAAAAAGGTAAAGAAAGAAAGAATAAGATATAAATGAAAACATATGAAGAGAAAAAAAAAATGTAATGCACTTTGGTTGGTTCTTACGACATGTCTCAAAAGTTCAAATATATGCAATACAATGGTACACTTATGATTAAGATACTTATAAATAATATACTTAGATTTCAACGAGGGATTTGTAATGTATGAAGAACGTAACATGTAAATGACTTATACTTGAGAAGAAAATTGTGAACTTTAAAAAATCACTCAATTAAACTAAATATAAACCACAATAAAATAATGCTTGAATATAGAAAAAATTTAAATATTTTCATTTTATTTGATAATACCGTCAAAAATAGTTGGAATTCAATTTTCTATGACTTTTGTTCATGGTGGTGTTAAATTTAATGAAAGAAGTCATAGAATAAGTTTTTTTTTCAAATGAAATTTGTAAAATTTGATGGCAACACCATTATTATGCATCTTCTGCTCTTATATTTTCTCCAAACTCAAATATAAAATATAACTATTATATCACAATAATTAATAAAATTAATTTTCATCATTTAATTTCAATATTATTAATTAAAAAACCGTAAAATTTCAATGTTAAACGATGTGATGAATAATCGAGTCATTTGTTATGTTTGTTTGAGGTTATTTAGTCTTCATGTGCATGAGAATGCGTGGATCAATGTTGTTTGTTAATATTGTTTTTAGAAAAAAAAAAAAAAAAAAAAAAATAGGATGAAAACACTGGAAGGAATGTTTTAGGCCACTCTCACTTGTGAGGAATAGATTCTTTACGATTTTACCCTTATTTTTTCCACTCCATAATCCAAACATAAGCTGAAGTAAAACGATAACTAAATTAATGATGTTTTATAATGACCTCACTAAAGTGAAATTATATTATATATAATATATGATACTTGTATTTAAATTCAGAAAAGTATATATAAGAAACAAATTTGAGAGTTTTTTTCCTCCCGACATAAAAGTTATATGACCATTTTTAAACTATTAAATTTCATTTATGAAGTTATTAACCATATAATCATAGGCTTAACTTAATATTTGGTATTTTATCTTATTATTAGTTTTACTTTGGTCCTTAGTCTTTTTTTAATGGTTAAATAGTCATTTACTTAGGTCTCCTTACTAACACTGTTTAAATTATACTTATATTAGGTCCTTTCGTATAACATACACGCAACTAACTCAAATTTAAATAACTACGTTATCCTCTCTGTAGTTTCATGTTAAACTTAATTTTATTGTCGAATACTACACACAGATAATAAAGGGACTAATAATATACCTCTTATTAATATACACATTTGGTACTTATTTTCTTCTTCGAGAACAAGTCACGTTGTAAATGTTAATAACTACAATTTAATCATTGCAATTGCAACAACTTTTCTCTATTTTTATAGATCCACATTTAATACCTTCCTATTCACCCACAAATTGCACTGTGCTGCTTATTATAGGTTTATTTAATGACACATAAACCCTAATAAATTTGATGTACTATAGTAAAATTATGTTTAAACACCACATATACATTATCATATATATATTGATTTGTATTAGTTAAACCAGAATTGATATAAAAAAAGGCTTAGATATTATAACTTGCATAAAAATAAGAAGTCACTTTGACACTAAAAAATAAAAAAGAGAAGAAAAGTATAATTATGTCTAAATCATATTAGTTGATTAAAATGTTATTTATTAAATTATAAATAACAATATTCATATATAATTATCATTTTAACTACTTAACTCTATCGGTATATTTATAGTTTAAATTAATAATATTATTAATTAAAAGTAGCCATTTTTATCGATGTTGATGAATTAAGTATGTTGAATATAGGTTGAGGAATTTTAAAAACTAGTAGATATTCAACATAAATGGAAACTTGAAAGGATATATCTGCAAATTACAAAAATGTGAGAAGGGAAGAAGAGGAGTGGTTAGTGAAAGAGAGGTGACAGCTAAGAAGATAATAGTGGGACCCACCGAATCGGTTACGTTATCGCCAACCATCAAGCCAGCCACACTATTATGTTGTGTGGCCATGGCGTCACTTGGCACCCCTGCGCATGTTAGCAGCAACAGACCCTTGCAGTGTTCCACTTGGAAGGCGAAGCGAGTGCGGTGCGCAGTGTCGCCCCCACGGTGGCGTGAGGGGCGGCGCACGGTGTCGTTCTCTCTGCTTCTCTCCCACCTCCTTCTCATTCCTCACCGTACGTACTTCTTTCACCGTTTCACTCATCCTCTTCACATATTGGATTGGTTTCATGATATCGCCATTTTCGAGTTGCAGGTGCTGATGTTCAAGCAAGTCCTTTCGATAATTATGTTAAGAGGTATGAATTAACAGTGATCATCATGTCATCATTTTTTCGCTTATACTTTGGGCATATTAGTTAGTTTTTCCTATAATTATAATTTAGTTAGTCGATTAGTTCCTTGTATTAATTTACGTGTGTTTTCTCAAGTTTTTATTCTCTTTAGATAGATAAGCATTCACAGTTTTACATCTCCGGTATTGGCTAGCTTCGCGATGATGGTTCAATTATACACATTCTTTGTATTATGCTAGATTAAATGTAGACTTGAGTTTCATTTTTATCTATTTACAGTGGTTTTCATACGATTAAACAGTTAGAAATCATGAAAATGATTTTGAGTTAGTTATTGGAAAAGATGACAAATATAACTATTTATGATTGGTCGATCTTGTAAAAACTCTTCACATTGTTAATGCACGTTGTTCATTCATTTTATTTATTTATACTCATATAAGGGGGAGGGATGTTTGATTTATTTCTTTGTGTTAGATTTGCATTTTTATGATTTATGGTTAAAACAATGTTTATGTGCATCCGAAGAACGGTGATTTTAAAACTAATTTTTTCTGCAATGCTGTAGAAAAAAGCTTGATCCCCTGGAGGCTTATGTACCAGCTGTCATACTTACGGAGTTTCAGATCAAGGACTTGGGTAGTGCCTTTGTCTTGCTAGAATCCAGATATTAGAAAATATGTGATTTGGACTGTTTGAAGTTATTTATTATTCTATACTCGTAGTATTTTGTTCTATTTTCTAGGTTCCCAACGTTTCTTGATTATCTTTTTTGGCTGGCCACATTTGCTAATCTAGCCATTAAAAACAAATAAGCGTCTCACAAAAGGAAATTTAATGAAATACAGCAGTTCATTTGTTTCTGACTTTAAAATTTGACATAACTCTGATACCTGTGCATACATTCTCTCAATTCACATGGCTGGTCTTGTCATTCCTGTGCATTTTGTATCCTCGCTATTAGTATTGCTATAGGTGTTCATATGACAGGGTTTGCAACAATTATACTTTGAAGGTAACATAAAATTTTGAGGCTTTTTTACTACTGCAGAAAAAACACTAGAGGGTGATGAACCCCAATACGACTTCTGTCGGTCTCTACTTCGTTCTGGGCCCGCAGCGTCACTTCGTATGAACATAAGAGCAGTAAGTTAAGACTTCCTTCAACTTAGTAGGTGTTCTTTTAGATGTCAAACTAATCTTTTCTCTTCATTAAGAAAAGTTAGAATTCTCTGTTGAGTCCCCAGCCCCTCCCTCCCTCGTGAGTCTGTTGAAAGGTTTATGAGGCTTCAATTTTGTGATTGAATATGAAGTATTCATTTATTTGCACCGAGTCCTTTCTTATACATAGTTCCTCAACTTTAAACTCTGATACCAAGCTTCTATTTGCTACGAAAACTACTCTGTTCTGTTACTGTCTCCGTTTAGGAGTGAAATAAAAAGAGAACATTGAAAACTGATATAACCATACTTGTCTTAGTTATCAAGCTAATTTCAAAAGACTCCTAAACAGCATGGAACAACCAACAGCTTCAATGAGTGTTGTCAAAGCTCATGCCATTGCTGATATCTATCTTTTGGATAAACTATTTCTCCTTCTGCATGTCTAAAGCCATTCTCATTATGTTATCTTTATGGATATGAAAGTTAATTAGAGCGCGATCTTTTTGTAGGTGGCACAGTATGCATCTGACAGTGGCAATGGTAAAACTGCTTTCAATGATGTTGATGCATGTCTGAGGTATTGTAATCAATTTCCGAAAAACAATCATGAATTAACTGTCACAAGTAGCCATTGGTCTATTATGCACTGCATATAGTTAATTTCTTTCCATATGAAATATTCAAACCCAATGAAAGATTTCTGCTTGTTAAGGTCACTAGAAGAACTTGATTCGTTGCTTCTTCATGCAACAAGAAAGGATCCTGACGCCTCGGTCAAATCAATGAAGGCAAAAATCAATTCCGCCCTTAACGCTCTAGACAGGTGATTTCTGTAGTTTTTGTCGTTTTTATTTCCATAGTATCTCTTCTTCCTCTTGCACATACTTCCCCTAACTGGTTTATGTTTGGATGTCAGTTGGGAAAACCAAAAGTTCCTAAAGTAACAAGTTTTTCCTTCGTCTCGAAAGTCAGAAATGCGCATTGAAATTTCTAAAAATATTTTTCCAACTTTGATCCAGACATAGCCTTACATGAATGAGAATATGTGATTCTTACTGAGCTTTGTGTTTCAGCCTCTTAAAAACTGTGCCTTCAGATGTGCTGAGTAAGGGAAAGGTTATAGCTGATTCATACAGGGAACCGGAAGGCGAGGAAACAGGTAGTTTGGACCCTGAATTAAAGCAACTAGAATCAATACTCTGAATATCTAACATGCTTATTCGCCTTTCAGTATTAATTAGCTTACTTGGGAACTTAAGATTATAGAACCAATGTTCCAAAGGCAAAACCTTAAAACACAAATAATGGGTCAAAATATGAAAAAGGTTTTAAAGTATCGATCTGTTTTTTTAAACTTGACCGAGGTTTTTCTATCTTCTGTGTGATTGACAGCGAGTATCATTAGTCATAAGGTATAACTCCCTTGTGTGTGTGTATTAACTAATTGTTCATCTCGAGACATATGTAAATGTCTAGTCTTAATTGTTAAAAGTGTGTTGATCTATCAAAATTTATATTATGAATTACAAGGGTGGTTAAATTTGAAAGAAAAATTGTGCAAACGAACATTTAAGCCCCACCCCTAGAACGAGAATACGAGCTAAACAAGATGTGTTATGCGGGATAATAACTCTTGACTAAAATCAGTTTATAAACCTTATTTTAATAATTTTTCTAGAAGACTATTTTTAATTTATGCGTAAGGTAAGAAGACCATACTATAAAAGGAATAACGTCTTATTCTAAAAATTAGGAGGATTCATTATATTTTGTTATTTAATATTTAGAGTAAAACTTTTTTATTTCCAAATATATATATATATATATATATATATATATATATATATATATATATATATATATATATAAATGTTTTCCAATCTCTAGTCACTACTACCTACGTTACTGAACCTACGTTACTGAGAAGTTGCCGCGAACTAGTGACTGTTACTTCAATTGTCATGCAAATTTAAATGTAATACGTCAACCCATTAAATATTTTTTCCCACAAAAAACAAACCCATTAAATATTTTTCTTAGTCCTTCTAGTTTTCAAATAAAATTGATCATTCCATCACTCAAGTTTTTAAATGACTTTTTCAGTTCCATAATTTAAAAGTATTTTTCTATATTCCAATTTTAAAAAAAAAAATTAGATCCCTATATTTAGATTTTTTTTAACACCTTTAATTTATATATAACTTATCTCTGTTGAAGATAAAATATTTTTTATAACATGGCTAATTTTATATTTAAAAAAAAAAAGTATATTCTCTACAATTTTAAACTTCTGAAATTTGAATTAACAATAGTCTAAAATACAAATTTTGCAGCAATTTTGAACGTACCTCTTGCTCTCCCGTTTCTTTCTCACTCTTCCATTCTCTTTAATCGGCCCAACCAAAAAACTATTTTTAAATTTGAAAGACAAAACTTGATAACTGTTTACATAGCATAGCGCATTCAAATTCACTTGATAGTTGCATGAGTTATATACATGTGTCCCATTTCTACTAATAAAAAAAGTAATGGTTTTCATCACTCCATTAGCTATCCATTGATAATACCAAGTTTTTTTTTCTTTATTTTAAAACGGCCGAATTTCTTTTAAAAAGGTTATGATACCAAAATTATATTCACCCCAAATTTTAAAGTGTAAAGCATAAGCCAATAAAAAAAAAAAAAAAAAAAAAAAAAAAAAAAAAAAATATAAAAAGAAAAAAAAAAAAAAAAAAAAAAAAAAAAAAAAAAACATGTTTATATGGAAAAAGTAGAAATAAAACATAACCAGATAGACTATATAAAAGGATCAAATTTTAGAATTATAAAAGAAACTTTTTATAAAATAGTGTTACACTTTCATCCAATAAAAATATATCATATTATATATAAATACATTAAATTTTATAACAATTATTTTAAATCCATCCTTTCAGTAGTTGGTTGAGAATATAAAAGTTTTCCAGTAAAAATTGCATGATAATATAAACTTATAACAATTATCTAGATACTCTCTATCATCCTTTTTCTACTTTGTTGTAATCTAACTTTTTCTAAAATATAATAGCTCTTTTAACATTTACATGAACAGAGGTGGGGTTACCAAAATCACCAAATACAAGTTAAGTCAAGTACATACAAAGAGACTGCTATGTCATACAATGGACTATGATTCCTGACTCCTCAGTTTTTTCATTTAAAAATATATTTAATTAAATAATTTAAGATGTATTAAATTATAATTAATAATTAAGATTTAACTTCTAATATCATTGTATCCTTACATTATTTAATAAAAACACAACACTGTTATAAATTTTTTATTTAATGAATTAATTTTAATATCTCCTATATATATATATATATATATATATATATAATATTCCAAAAACTAAGAAAAAGGAAGATAGAACATATTTCTCAAAACCATTCCAAGAGTTACTGTTGGCAATCCTTTCAGCACAAAGGTTTGATAAGAATCAGAATCGCACATCACAGAGTGAGAAAAACAAACTTTAGCATCGGTGAGAAACAAACTTTAGCACATCACAGAGTGAGAAAAACAAACTTTAGCATCGGTGAGAAACAAACTTTAGCACATCACAGAGTGAGAAACAAACTTTAGCATCGGTGAGAAACAAACTTTAGCATCGGTGACGGTGACGAATCAATCATGCAACAGACACAAACAACAAAGACAAATCTCACCAAGAACAAGAACAAAAATGTTAAAATAGAACTGTTAACACAAAATTAATCAGGGTTACTTATATGAAGGTCTCTGGAGAAGGTGGAAGAAAGCAGAGAGGGAACAGCAGAGGCAGAGAAAGCAGCACGTATAATGGCCATGGTGATCTGTCTGTGAAAACAAAATTAAAATTGCAATTAATTATTAAGAAGATGGAAGATGAAAGAGTAGAAAGGTAAGAAGTTGGGAAGAGAGTTGCAACCTTTGCTCTTGTGTCTGTTCGGTCTGTTCTCTCTCCACTCTCTCCCTTATCTATGACTGTTTGGCTTCACGGTGATTTATATTTACATTGATTAATTGTTCTTTAGTGTTAGTGACATGATTTTATGTTTTAATGCTAGAAATGATGCAATTGCTCATCTTTTGATCTTAAATTCAAATTTTAATTGGAAAATCTTATTTGAATGGCTTCCCAATTGCATCAATTAATAATTTACTTTATTTCACTTTAAAATCTAAATTCAAAATACTTATAGGCACTTCAATGCTTGAACCTCAAATCATGAGCTGAAAATGTCAATTTAGACATTTCACCACACTCATGAGAGTACAATTTTAAATCAGGGGTGCACAATGTAATAGCCCTAGACTACATGTACATGGATCCAACTTAGATTTTTTTTTTTTTCACTTTACTACGGACAATTAACCATAATAATTATTTTTAAAACTTTTAAATTGCATTGACGAATATTAAATACATAATTGAAAATATAACCATTTGTTTAAATCAAGATATGAGAATGAATATACTAAAATATTCTTTTATCATCTATATTTTTAACAATTTGTGATTTGATCTTTTACATTTTAATTTTCTTAAATTCTTTAGAATTTTAAAACGACCGTTTTCGTCCTTTGCATGCTTCACATTAATTAATACTGTTACATATTACATTTTTAAAACAAATACTTTTAATATTAATAACGTAAAAAAAGTGATGCAAGGTTTAAATTAAGTATGTTAATATGTTATCATAAAATAATTAAGTATTTAATATGGTTTGATCTCTAACTTTTTTTCTAATTAAAATTTAGTCTGCAAGAGAAAAAGGTAATTGTTATCAGTTCATTTTTTTTTCTCACCTTTTTAATTCTTACCTTCTAACATTATTAAGTAATATGATAACAGTAAGTAACTCATCAAACTTACATCACAATTTTTTTGAATAAATTATACTTTCTTTTTGTCTTTTATCTTTTCATAAAGTTTCCTTTAATTCTTCATGTATTTTGCTTAATCATATATATATATATATATATATATATATATATATATATATATATATATATATATATATATATATATATATATGATAGACAATTTAATTATCAAATTTGATCATAAGTATCTCAACCATACATTATAACTTCTTGCATTATAAGTAGTACAAAGACTCTATAAATGGATTATGGAGAGAGTTTAATATTTTATTTCTTAATTTGATTTAGTTTACACAAGTTCAAATTCAAGAAAGCAAGTACTTTATATAATTAGAGATCACTCCAGATGTTTTTGCTCATTTGTTGGTCTTGAAAATGGAAGTTTCTAATACTTCATTGATATTGGCTTGCAAGTTGACCCTCCTTGACAATGTAGTTTTGTTCTGGAAAGTCTTCACCCCTGAAGTGCCTATCCAACATGTCTTTCACACCAGCAGCATAACGTAACTGAACAAGTTTCATTAT
>Ga0209489_105604_pt1 | contig 21498 bp, 5 predicted proteins | sample SiratrowhiteBW_FD_187527 | JGI IMG/M metagenome (GOLD analysis project Ga0209489, IMG submission 187527) | Root nodule microbial communities of legume samples collected from California, USA - Siratro white BW (SPAdes) (version 2) | ecosystem: Host-associated > Plants > Roots > Nodule | place: USA...
AAAAAAAAAAAAAAAAAAAAAATAAAAATAAAAAAAAATATATATATATATATATATATATATATATATATATATATATGTATATATATATATATATGTAGGGAAAAATTCTCATAATAGAGGCTAAATCTAATAGCCTAATTTTATAAAACAAAAAAAAAAGACAAGAAGGGTATAAATTAATAGTCTATCTCAAGTTGGAGAAACAAAGTTTTTGAGAGCTAATTTGCTTGTGCAAGGTTCAAAAGTATATCTTGGAAGAGCCTTTTGTAAAAATATTTGTTGTTTGTTGCTGGGAATTCACATGGATAACCTTATGAATCCTGATTGAATGTGTTTTCTAACAAAATGAACATCAATGTGGATGTGTTTTTATTTCCGATGTGAGATAGATTACTTGACAAATATGTAGGCAAAATATTATCACATAACACCATGACCATTTGAGGTTTATGTTGGAAGAATCTGAGAAGTTTTTAAAGCCATAACAATTTTGAAGTTATAGAAACAACGGTTCTATACTTAACTTCTACTGAAGATCTAGAAATAGTAGTTGATTTTTTATTTCGATGTTAATAGAGAATCTCCATGAAGATGTGTCGCAACTGGAATCACGATGAGGGGACGTCAGTCCAAAGAAAAAGAAATAAAACAGAATTAATAGTGAGGGGTTGGTATTAAAAATAAACAGAGGAGATGCCACCATAGTTTATTCTGAAAAACTATGGAAAAAGCAAAGATAAGGAAATGGTCTGCGAATTCAAAATAAAAGGTTTGGGAGTCGGTTACGTGTAGGGTAAGTATTAGTACCCTACAACGCTCGTCCTAAAATGGTACTTTTAATCAAATGAGTAAAACAAGAGTGGTTTGTTAGAATGTTTATTTTTCACACAAAAAAAAGAAAAAAAATTTAAGTATAAAACAAAGAAAATATTTTTTTATTTTTTAATCTGACAAGGATGCACCTTGCTCCTACGTATTTCCATCCATGGTGGAAAATCTTGGTTTATGTAGTTCTGGGTAAAAAATTGTTTGTTAGTGTTTTGATATTTTTTAATTTTTGAAAGTTTTAATATTTTTTAGAAATTTATGACTCATTGATAGAAGTATCAGAAGGTGCAAACAACCAATCTTAATACTCCTTTCGTGTAATTTTCGTATCAGATATTACTTGATGCGTGTAGTGATTTGAATATCTAATCAAATTATTTTTTTAAAAAGAAACAAGATTCGAGAAGAAATAGTGCCTAGGTGAAAAATAAGTGTTGCAAGTAACATGGATTTAAAAGCTACCTGAAGGGGTCCAGAATTTTTAATAAAACAAATTGGTAAAAGTCATTTAGTAAAAGGTTTTCGATGAAGGTCTCGGGAAAGGAATTTAACTAAGGCTTTCAAAAGGGACTCGGTAAAAGGCTTTCGACAAAGGCTTTCGGTAAAGGTTTTCTAAAGGCATTCAGCTAACGCTTTTAGTATTTGGTTTTCGTAAATGTTTTCTAAAGGCATTCGACTAAGGCTTTTGGTATTAGGTTAAGTAATTCGGTATTGGTTAAGACATTCGATATTGGTTCAAAGGCATTTGGTTTTGGGTTACAAGCATTCGGTAAAGGTTCAAAAAAGCATTCGGGAAAGGTGCAAAAGCATTTGGTAAAGGTTGAAAAGCATTTAGTTTTAGGTTAAGGCATTCGACATTAGGACTAGTGGCATTCGGTTTTGGGTTAGAGGCATTTGGTTTTGGTTCTAAGGCATTCGGTTTTGGATTAGAGGCATTCGGTTTTGGTTCTAAGGCATTGGGTTTTGGGTTAGAGGCATTTGGTTTTGGTCCTAACGTATTCGGTTTTTGGTTAGTGGCTTTCAGTTTTGGTTCTAAGGCATTCGATTTTGGTTTTAAGGCATTCAGTTTTGGGGTTAGAGGCATTTGGTAGAAGCTAGGGCTTTCGATATCAACACAGCAATAACTTTTGCGGAGGTAACAGTGGGATATTGCAGACTCATAAAAAGGCACTTATGGATGCAGTAAGGACCACTATGGAAGTACCAACAGTGGCATTGCTTGACTCATAAAAGAGGCGCTTATATGTATAGTAATAACCATTGTGGAAGCACCAGCGGTGGCATTGCTTGACTCACAAAAGGGATAGAGGAACAAGAAAATCACATGGCTTGGGAGTTAAATTTAAATATAACCCAAAAATATGATTCCAGTAATAAAAACAAATATTCCCTTCTTTTTCTATTATTTGAATTGTTCATTAGAGCAAAAAATGTATCTTTTTGGATTGTTTATAGTATTATTTTGACATGCTTATGGAGACCATAATAAGAAAATAGCCATGGATGATACTAATTTGAAAATAAAAGCTATGGGATCTAACAACAAAATGTGAAAACAATTCAAAGATCCAAATAATTCAAACATTACATGTGTGATGACAAAGTTAAATTGCACTTTCTTACTATTATTATTTTCTCCCAAATTCCTTTGTCCTCTTCTTTCTCTCCTTTCTTTTTTTCTCTTTTTCTTGTTTCTCTCTTTTTTCGTCCTTTTCTCTCTTCATTTTTTTCCAAGTCTTTTTTTGTAGACCAGTAGTCTATATAAAATGAATTTTTCCCTTCTTTTTTCTTTGTCTGACTACTTGTTTCTATATTGTCTTTCATTCAATTTTAAAACTGAATGCTACATGGTTGGAATAGATTCTACTCTTTGTTTCCAATCAACTTAAATTCATTTATAATTATTCCCAAAAATAGAAAGGTGGATTCAAATAAACTTATTTTCAACTATTTTCAAAAAAATACAGCGGTAAATTCAAGTCAATTTGTTTTCAATAAATTTCGAAAAAGGAATAGTGAGTTCTTTAAAGATAGAACAATGGATTATTTTTTTAATCAGGATGAAGAACTCAAAACAATTTATTTCTAATTATTTCTAAGACAAAAACTGTGGATTATTTTCAACTATTTTCAAAATCAATTTATTTCCAATTATTTCCAAAACAGAACAGTAAATTATTTCCAACTATTTTCAAAATCAGAACCATAAACCCAAATCAATTTGTTTCTAGTTATTTTTCAAAAAATAGAACAATGAATTATTTGAAGTTATTTTGAAAGTCAATTTATTTTCAATTATTTCCAAAGAAAAAATAGTAAATTATTTTTAGCTATTTTCAAAATCAGAATGGTAAACTCAAATCAATTTGTTTCTATTTATTTCCAAAAACAGAACCGTGAATTATTTCAAATAAAAAAGGAAGAAACCAAACAACACCATTACAAATAAGGATGAGTATGTGAGAGGGTTGGGTAAAGGGTAAAGAGTGGTGTAATGAGTATATATCATTTTTGTCTGAAACCTTGTCGGGTTGGGCTTTAATAACAAAGGACATCAACTTTTCTTTTCATTTTTTTTCTTTTCATACATTTCTATATTTTTTATTAAAACTTTTTTTATTTTTATTTATCTTGTTTCATTTTGCTATTATTTATAAAAGTTTTGTTGTTTTTTTTATTCATAAAAATGAAATGGGACAAAACTTTTTAATGTAAATAAAAATGATAAAGTCAATGAATATATATATATATATATATATATATATATATATATAAAAATAATAAAAATAATAATAAAAGGATAAGAACCTAAACCATATTTCTTTGCATGTTTTATAGGAAAATATATTTTCTACAAAAGAACAATAAATTCCAAACTTAAATTAAATGACCAATTTTTTTATTTTTTATTCATTTAAATATGAAAATCTTAAGAAATAATTTTATTTGTCCATATGAAGTTGGGTGTTGCCATGCAAAAATCTATGGTGAACTGTTTGTGTTCAATACAATTCCCCGTCAGCGTCTATGTAAGCACTTAGATTTAATTTTGAAGTTGAAGAGAAAAATATTACTTTTCCAGGAGTTGCCTTTAATTATCTTAGAACTTGATGAAAACCTTTAAGGTCTTGTGTATGGGTTGGCTTAACTCATTGTAAAAGAAATATTACGTTTAGATATGCTTATAGATATGAGTATTCCTAGCAGCCTGCTATAAGCGTAAGGGTATTGAAGATGTTTTCCATCAATTGATTTGGATCCATTAGAATAAAAGATTGTTTAGCATTGATGAATAAAAGATTTGACTTAGCAATTTCCAAACCAATAAAGAACTTCAAATCTTCTACAACATTTGAACAAATCTTGAAGAAGGTTTTGGCAGTTGTTTAAAGAATCTTTATTTGGCTCTAGTAGTATCAAGTCATCTAGGTATGTTTATCAAAATCTTGAAATTTAATAATTTTGGGAATAGTTTTTTTTAGAAACCTTGTTATTTTTCTAATATGGCATTTTCTAGTTCTTTTTTTTTTTTTCTCAATTGTATGTGGTCTCTTTTTGTATGAAACACTTTCTAACGTATTCAAACACATTTTGCTAAAAGATTTTCAATGCTAATTTGGGTTGTTACATCAACCTCTTCAGTGATGTTTTGAGACCGTATTGTTACATTGATCTCTTCAGTGATGTTTTGAGACCGTATTGTTACATCGACCTCTTTGGTGATGTTTTGAGACTGTATTGTTACATCGACCTCTTCATTTAAATATCAAAAAGACCGCACACATAATACATTATTTAATACGAAACTTTGGAAATAATTATCATTTGAGTATTTGTATGATCATCTACATCATCTAATACTAAATATCATTTTTTTAAAAGTTAAAATTATGTTTTCTCCAAATAAAATTAACATAAACAGTCAACAATATCAGTGAATAGTTTACATGGTCTTCGCTAATTGTGTGACTTATTAAGAGTATCATGAATTGAACTATATTGAACTCCAAATTTTATAAAATCTTAAAAAATATTAAAATTTCCAAAAAAATCCTAAATATCAAATTTTCAAAATTCCAAATTTTTAAATATCAAATCTATAAAAAATAAAAAAAAATATAACTTTTCAAAATTAAAAAATATCAAACACCCCAACAAACAATTTTATACCCATAACTACGTAAACCCTAAATTTCCATCATGTATGGAAATACATAAGAGCAAGATCAAACTTTGTCAGGGCCCAAAAATAGGAAAACAATATTTTCTTTGTTTTCGCTTGCATTTTTGTTTCTGTTTGGAAAAAATAAACATTTTAAAAAAATCACACTCGTTTTACTCATTTGATTACAGATATTGTCTTAGGATGAGTGTTGTGGGGGTGCTACTACCTTCCCCACATGTAAACCGACTCCCGAACCTTAAATCCAACTTCACAAACACTAACCATATCTTTGATTTTTCCTTAGTTTTTTTATAATAAACTATGATAACGACTCTTCTTTAATTTTTTCAAAAAATTATTATTATTATTTTTTCGTCTCATCATAACTCCGGTCACGACAAGCTCCAAAATATTATAAAAATAAATATTATCAATTCTTAAAGTGTCAAATCATATAATGTCTTATAAACGATACGTTATTTATTTGTAAATCTTCATCCTTATACATTAAAATAACTCTTACTTTAGCCAAAACCGATACCTAAAGAAAGTCAAAAGTGAATCAGTAAATAAAATATTTATATTATACGGGAAGATAAAAGAGATAGAAAAAATAATTTAGTGCACTCATTATATGTTAAAAGTGAAAGTGAGAATACTTAAAATTATTAAATGATTACTAAAACTTTTTACAATTTATAAAAAAAATTATATTTAGTCTAATATTTATATATATATATATCATCTATTAGTTTTACTTTTGGATATCCTTAAGTTGATTGTAAAAAATTTTCAAGAACCTTCTACGACTATCAAATGATTATTATTGTTTCACAAAAATTTTCAAAGAAGTTTTATCAATTCAAATTAACTTCTTCTAAAACTAACATTTTCCTTAAAGAAAATGTTCCCCAACGAGACAATAGTGGAATGGTCCACAAAGAGATTAAGGTCTTCAATCGCCTTTCAATCATTCCTTTCTGTGAGAAACATAAACAACAATAAAACTTCTTTTCGATACATCTACGTGTTGGGTTGTTTCTCTTCTTGTGAGGCCTAGACCCATTATATTTTGGTGTGTCCATGACACATGATAAGTCCAATATAATGTATTATTATAATTAAGGTAAAAAGGCTAACCTTAAGCGTGTGCAACTGTATGTACAACCGTGAGAGCATTGATACATGTGGAGAAGTGTGTGAGCAACCACTTTGAAGAAGAGAGAGAGAGAGGCAAACACAATTTGCAACTACTTCCTATAGCAACCTGCGTTGGTTGTTTTGAAGATCCAACGGTCAAACCTTATTTGATCGAGCTACAATTTTTATTGAAGATTCCCCACTCATATTTCTTCAATTTGGACGGTGGGATTGTCTACTGCAGCTCGGTAGAAGCGTCAGGAATTTTGTGAAGAGTTGTTGTCCAGGAAATTTCTGTTACCGTCAATCTTGGTTGTTTCAGAAATCCAACAGTGAAATCTTCTCCAATTGCTCTAAAAAATTTACTGGAGTTTTACCTCTCACATTCGTTGCTTTTGGATGGTCAGATTTGAGATCGGAGCTCTAGTTTATTTTCAGAAAATTCGTGAACATGGCTGTTTTTTTTGGTGATGAGATTCTTGAATTCTTCCTTATTAAATTTCAATTTGTTGATATTTTGTGCCATTGTTGGTGACCATTTGAGGATTAGGAAGACTTGTATTGATATGCTCTGTGATTAGCTTTTGTGAGACTCATTGTACCTTTTTTTTGGTATTAGTGGAGTATTTACCGTCCCTTGGGTTTTTTTTATCTCTATTGAGAGGTTTTTCCTACGTTAATTATTGGTGTTGATTTATTCTTCTGTTTTTGACTGCATATTGGTTTTTGTTTGCATTGATTGATTGCGTTCAGGGTGTTTCCATATTGTTATGATAAAAGTGAATCTTATTGCTTTCGCTGCCTGATTTTTCCATCAACTAGTATCAGAGCTTATTGATTTTGGGCTTGGTTTGGTGAACAATGGAAACTAACACTAGTAGAATGGTTATTATGAATGACTCCATTATAATATTTGGAAGGCGAAAATGGAAGATTTGTTTTACGTGAAAAAATTCCATACGCTTGTTTTTGGTAATGAGAAGCTTAGTAATATAAGTGATGAAGGATGAAATCTCTTGCATAGAGAGGTCTGTGGATATATTAGAATGTGGATTGATGATAATGTGTTGAACCATATTATTGGGGAGATAGATGCTTGGGCTTTGTGGATTAAGCTTAGACAGTTATATGCTAGAAAAACTGGGAATAACAAGATGTTTTTGATAAAGCAACTGTTAGGTTTGAAATATACTGATGGGACATCAATGACAGATCATTTGAACAACTTCCAGGGAATTATGAATCAATTATCTGCTATGGGTAACAAGTTTGATGAAGAAATTCAAGGACTATTTCTTCTTGGCTCCTTACCAGATTCATGGGAAATTCTTAGAACTTCACTGTCCGATTCTGCTCCAAATGGTGTCAGCTCTATGGATCTTGCCAAGAGTATTGTTTTGAATGAAGAAATGAGAAGAAAGTCACATGGTACATCGCTTCATTTAGATATTTTGGTTTTTGAGTATAGGGGAGAAGCAACAGTCGTACTCCAAAAGACAAAGATCAAAGTAAGAGCAACTCTAGAGGCAGGTACAAAGATGTTGAGCGTAACTATTGTCATAAGAAGGGGCACATAAAGAAATATTGTTGGAAGTTGAAAAATAGAAGTGAGAAGGATAACAATGACAAGGGTAAAGATAGCAGTGATGATGAAGATAGGATCAATGCAACTTCTGTTAATTTTCTTTTAGTTCATGAGTTTGAGTCTGCGAATCTTGTTGATAGCTCAACCAGTTGAGTGATTGATAGCGGTGCTTCTTTTCATATCACATCTAGGAGAGATTTTTTTACTTCTTATACTCCTAGTGATTTTGGCAGTGTGAAAATGGCTCATGAAGGTGTAGCAAGATGCATTGGTGTTGGACAAGTTTGCTTAGAGATGTCCAATGGCTCTAGATTAATTTTGAAGCATGTGAAGCATGTTCCTGATGTCCGGTTAAACTTACTTTCTGTTGGTAAGTTGTGTGATGAAAACTATAACAACTCATTTTCAGGTGATAGTTGGAAGCTCACTAAGGGTTCCATGGTTGTGGGTAGAGGTACTACGCAGTCTACACTTTATATAACTCAGGCTAAAATTGTAAAAGATATTGTTCATGCAGTTGAGTTTGCTGATGGAACTAACTTGTGTCATAAGAGGTCATATCATATGAGTGAGAAAGGGACGTCTGTTTTAGTTAGAAAGAATGTATTGACTGATGTTGGAAAGGCAAATTTGCAAAAAAGTTCTCATTGCTTTGTTGGGAAGAAAAATAGAGTATCTTTCAAGAGTCACCTACCTTTAAGAAAGTCAGAGATAGGTGATTTGGTTCATTCTGATGATAACAGTGTTGATATGATGACAAGACATTTCCTAGGAAGAGCATGAATCATGTTGTTTTGTCGTCAAATTTGTGAGGGCCTCAACCTAGTCGAGAAGGGGGATATTTGTTGGGTTGTTTCTCTACTTGTGAGGCCCAAACCCATTATGTTTTGATGTGTCCATGACACATTACAGGCCCAATATAATGCATCATTATAATTAGGGTAAAAAGGTTAACCCTAAGTGTGTGCAACTGTATGTGCAACCATGAGAGCATTTGTGTGTGTGAAGAAGTGTGTTAGCAACCGCTTTGAAGAAGAGAGAGAGAGAGAGACAAGCACAATTCCCAGTTACTTCCTATAGCAACCTGTATTGGTTATTTTGAAGATCCAAAGGTGAAACCTTCTTTAATCGAGCTGCAATTTTTATTGGAGATTCCTTACTCATATTTCTTCAATTTGGACGGTGGGATTGTCTACTAGAGGTCTGTAAAAGCGTTAGGAATTTTGTGAAGAGCTGTTATCCATAGGAAGTTCCTGTTACCATCAGCCTTGGTTGTTTCGGAAATCCAACAGTGAAATATTCTCCAATTGCTCTGAAATTTTACTGGAGTTTTACCACTCACAGTTTGTTGTTTTAGACAGTCAGATTTGAGATTGGAGCTCTAGTTCGGTTTTAGAAAATTCGTGAACAGTGGTTATTTTTCAGGTGACAAGATTCTTGAACTCTTCCTTATAAAATTTCAATTTATTGATAGTTTGGGCTATTGTTGGTGACCATTTGAGGATTAGGAAGAGTTGTATAGATATGCTCTGTGATTAGTTTTTGTGAGACTTATTGTACCTTTGTTTTTGTATTAGTGGAGTATTTACCGTCTCGTGGGTTTTTTTTTATCTCTATTGAGAGGTTTTTTCCACGTTAATTATTGGTGTTGATTTATTCTTCTGTTTTTAACTGCATATTGGTTTTTGTTTGGATTGATTGATTGCGTTCATGGTGTTTCCATATTTTTATGATATAAGTGAATCTTATTGCTTCTGCTGCCTGATTTTTCCACGGGGAGTGTAACAATGTGGATTGTTGAGTATCAAAGTGTGAGTCTAAGTCCCACATTGAGTATGAATGAGAAAGTTGAGCAACATATAAGAAAGAAGACCCACAAATCCAATGCCTTAAGGTTTTGGGTTAGAGGTGGTGTCATTCCCTATATGTTGGGCTCTTGTTCTCATTCTTGTTTGTCTCCTCGGCACCGGCTTAGATGAGTACATTCAATGTGGAAGAGGAACTCTCACTTGAGGAGGAGATTGTTGAGTATCCAAGTGTGATTCTAAGTCCCACATTGGATATGAATGAGAAAATTGAGCAATATATAAGAAAGAAGACCTACAAACCTAATGTTTTAAGGTTTTGGATTAAAGGTCATGTCATTCTTTGTATGTTTGGCCCTATTCTCATTCTTGTTTATCTCCCGTGTATTTTCCCATTCGATTTTTCCCAAAACTACGATGTGAGAATGATTTCCTTTAATTGTCTAAGCTCGAACGATCTTCACAACGTTTTTCCATCATCTTCTCCTCTTACAATGTTATTCTTCGTCCGTTGAAGATGCCTCTTCACACACAAAGTAAAAGAAAAACCTCACACTCCATTTGAACAAGGTTCTCGTTCTCATGTTTTTGGCCAACTTTGCTCCCGAATTGTATTTAAGAAAAAAAAAATAGACAAACTAATATAGCTATGCCAACTCAACTCTCCCTTAAGGATAATATAAAAAAATTGTCACCTCAAGTTGAGGAAGTGGTGTCTCCACAATCTAGTATACGAGTAACAACACTCATAATATTTATATGATAAAACAAAATTATTTGACAATTAATATTCGTATCTTTAAAACTGATCAATTCATTATTAATGCACTAAAAAAAATTTAATAACCCAATACAACCCATAAAATCTAATTAGATTCGATTAGAAGTTAGGTACAATCTGTTTACACTCATTTGCACTCATAAATAAATAAGTAATATGACTAACATTCACCTTCCCATACATAAAGGAGTGATGTCTTAAGCTCTCCAAATGTATAATCGGACACAACCAGAATAAGATTCTTGGATCTCATGTTTGATCACTAAGACGAAAGAAAATTATGTTCACATCTATTATTAAATAAGTTACGAAAAGATTGAAAACGAAATACCATTTCTTTCTCGTTAGTTTAAATACTAAACTTAGTATCCTTATTGAATCGAACACTCGACAAAGTTTTAAAACATTTGGTTAACACGATAATTTTGTTTAACACGTCTCCTACTAACGCAGCAAAAATGCTTGAATACATAAGAACGGGTAGCACGGAAACTGTAAGACATAATAACAAAATGCTTCAAAATGAAGAATGTGCAGCAATGATGAGATACTCCATGTGTAATCATAGAATTTAGATTTTCTAACTGCATTCTTAGTGGTGTAATTTATTATGTCTTCAAAATATACTGATCTTCTTGATATTTTAAAATATATTAAAAAAATTAATATATCAAAATTAGCATATTTTAAAGACAAAATAAAGAAACAATACCAAAAATTCCACAAAAATCTAGTAGGCTCATCATTATATCATGAATGGAAAAGCTAACTTGCTCGTTGGACAAATATTTATTTCTCTTAAAAAACATTTAAATTGTTTATTTTTATAAAAATTAAAGAATAGTTCGTTATAAAATATTTTTTAAGAATAGTTTTCTTATCTGGTAACTACTCATAATTAATTTCGAAGTGTTTGTTTTATATATTGTGAAGTAATATATTACCTGTGTAAGTTATTGTAAATTTCTTGTAAGCATAGGTTTAATCTCTACAAATGAAAAGATGCATGGTTAATAATTTTTAAATTTTTTCTACAATAATTTTAACTAGCCTTTTAGTATGATAATAATAAAGTAATTAACATCACTTAATACGAAATGTAATTTGCCAGTTCGTGCTAATTAAATTGGATGCACTTATAGTAAGAGTAAAAGAAAAGGGTAGTAATTTGCATATAGAATTTCTTATACCTAATATATATGGATCAAAGGAATGCCTGTTTAACAAGTCTCCTTGAATTTAGGTCCATTCATGTAAATAGTGCAGTAATATAAAAAAATTTAAACACATTAGCAATAAGAGGCACTGAGGCAACCAACAATCGCAAGCCTTTTTTTATAAAAGGAGGTTATTATTACCAGCATAAAGCACTGTTGGAGGCTCAATACTATTATTTAGCAACAGAGCCCATTAAGAAGGTAATATTATCATACAAACGGTTCTTCAGAAGAAACACGCCTAGGAATTTGGCAATTTCAGATACTAGATTTCCCTCCTTTTGAGTACACAACAGAATTCCAAGATGGGTTGCGAGGAAGAAATGTGTCCTGCCAACAGTGAAATTTTTACAAGACCAAAAATTAGAGAACACGCACCATCAAAGCACAAGATGGACAAGTGCTAAATGCAAAAGGTTTGAGACCAGAACGTAAAACTGGAACATTTTAAATACTGCAGTCTGAGTCAACGGTGCTCTAGCATAGACAAAGGTGAAAAAAGTGACAATTTTGGCAAATAGGTATGAGAAAAAAAATATAATTATATTTTCAAGCTCATAAACCTACACATATAAGTTCATTGCTTGCTAAATAAATGTGGAGTTATGGCAACCATTTCAAAGATTACATGAAAGTAATCACTGATAACAAAATTGATTCATGAAAGGAATGATAATCAAAATTGTCGAGAAAATTTTATGGAACAACTTCGTCTGAATGCATAAAAACGTCTATCACACAATATTACAAAGAATGATAAAGGAACAAGAAGGAAAGGAATCAAAATACAAGAATTTAAGATAATTCATTTAGAGTGTTAATGAACTCCTATTTCCGTTCATGGACAAACTTTACTGAAAATAAGTTTTTCTTCCTCACTTGAGTTACATAAAGACCTTAATATATATTACAACTCAATCATTACTCTCTCAATACAGTGAATGTTTGTTCACTTACAACTCACATAATAACAACAACCAACATCATGTTTTACACTAAGTTCTTATGTACACAACACCGTAACAACTAACTACCCATGAATAACGTTTATCACTCAACAAAATTTATTCTCTCAAATTACAAAAAGAACTCAAAAGAGATGATAACTCAATGTTACTCTCTCAAAATAGTGAATCCTCACTCACTTACTACTCCCATAATAAAAACCAATGTCATTTCTTACAACAAGTTCCTATTTGGAAAATGATACTTTGACACTGCATTTTTTCTTACTTCCGTTTGACACTCTGACGTGGCATGTGCTGTCTCGCGTGACAATGAAAGAGAAAATTTAGTTCTTTTTGGCATTCCACCCTTGAGACACATGTGTGTGTTCCAAAATTACAAACAACGAACCAATTATTTGAACTGAGCTAACCACTTAGTATTTTCATCCCTCAGACACGTGTGTGTTCCAAAACTACACACAGTGAACCACTTATTTGAACTGAGCTAACCACTTAGTGTTTTCATCCCTCAGACACGTGTGTGTTCCAAAACTACACACAGTGAACCACTTATTTGAACTGAGCTAACCACTTAGACCTTCCACTCCTGAGACACATGTGTGTTCCAAAACTACACACAGCGAACCACTTAGGTGAACTGAGCTAACTACTTAGACATTCCACCCTGAGACACATGTGTGTGTTCCAAAATTACACACAGCGAACCACTTATTTGAACTGAGCTAACCACTTAGTGTTTTCACCCCTCAGACACGTGTGTGTTCCAAAACTACACACAGCGAACCACTTATTTGAACTGAGCTAACCACTTAGACATTCCACCCCTGAAACACATGTGTGTGTTCCAAAATTACACACAGCGAACCACTTATTTGAACTGAGCTAACCACTTAGTGTTTTCACCCCTCAGACACGTGTGTTTCAAAATTACACACAGCGAACCACTTATTTGAACTGAGCTAACCATTTAGACCTTCCACTCCTGAGACACACGTGTGTGTTCCAAAACTACACACAGCGAACCACTTATTTGAATTGAGCTAACCACTTAGACCTTCCACTCCTGAGACACATGTGTGTGTTCCAAAACTACACACAGCGAACCACTTAGGTGTACTGAGCTAACCACTTAGACCTACCACCCCTGAGACACATGTGTGTGTTCCAAAATTACACACAGCGAACCACTTATTTGAACTGAGCTAACCACTTAGACATTCCACCCCTGAGACACATGTGTGTATTCCAAAATTATACACAGCGAACCACTTATTTGAACTAAGCTAACCACTTAGACATTCCACCCCTGAGACACATGTGTGTGTTTCAAAATTACACATAGCGAACCACTTATTTGAACTGAGCTAACCATTTAGTGTTTTCACCCCTCAGACACGTGTGTTTCAAAATTACACACAGCGAACCACTTATTTGAACTGAGTTAACCACTTAGACCTTCCACTCCTGAGACACATGTGTGTGTTCCAAAACTACACACAACGAACCACTTAGGTGAACTGAGCTAATTACTTAGACCTACCACCCCTAAGACACATGTGTGTTTTCCAAAATTACACACAGCGAACCACTTATTTGAACTGAGCTAACCACGAAGACTTTCCACCCCTGAGACACATGTGTGTTCCAAAATTACACACAACGAACCACTTATTTGAACTGAGCTAACCATTTAGTGTTTTCACCCCTCAGACACATGTGTGTGTTCCAAAATTACACACAGCGAACCACTTATTTGAACTGAGCTAACCACTTAGACCTTCCACTCCTGAGACACATGTGTGTGTTCCAAAACTACACACAGCGAACCACTTAGGTGAACTGAGCTAACCACTTAGACCTATCACCCCTGAGACACATGTATGTGTTCCAAAATTACACACAGCGAACCACTTATTTGAACTGAGCTAACCACTTAGACATTCCACCCCTGAGATACATGTGTTTTAAATCAACTGCGTTTTCTCTTTCATTGTTATGCGGGACAACACATGCCACGTCGGAGTGTCAAACGGAAGTAAGAGAAAGTGCGGTGTCAAAATATCATTTTCCTTCCTATTTATACAACAAAGTAATAACCAACTTCCTAAGAATCACACCGTTTATCACTCAATAAAAACTGTGACAAGTGGGACAAGTGTTTCAAACTTCACACAAAACGTGAACACATTAGATACATAACAGTAAACACAATTGGGCATACAAGACGACCCTCCATAGAAGTGTACAAGACGTTAGACACTTTGATTGAGACAAGATGACTGCCAAGATAGTCTTTACCAAACACAACCTTTAGACGATCTTTTTGGAATCAAGTAAGTTGGAATCCCACATTGGATAAAAATATACAAGACCAACATATAAGCAGAAAAGATCTATAAACCTATTATTTTAAGGTTTTGGGTTACAAGTGTTGTTACGACTCCTTACATGGGTTTGCTTATAACTTAATGTTAAATATCTCCCTGGACTACCCTCAAAACGACCCAACAAGTGGTATCAAAGTTGTTGTTGGTCTTGGTGGCCGGCTTGGATGAGTACCAATGTGGATTGGGTGAATAATGTTTCTACTAGAGGGAGAGTTATGTAAAAAGGACTTGCACTGGGAAGTTTGTTGGAGCCATGTGTGAGTTAGACATTATGTAAAATTATGCAAGAAGAGCAATATAAAAGGAGAAAATACGTACAAACCTATTACCTCAAAATTTTGAATTGAAGGTGTCATGGTTCCTTATATGGATGACTTGTATGCCACAAATCTCCCCAGACTCTTTCCTTGAAAAAACCCAACAAATCTTCAATTCTTAGGTGTAGATGACTTTCACCAAATGACCCACAAAGAAAAAACAAAGATGTGCTACTAGACAAGCTTGTATAGCAAGACTATTAGATTTTACTAAACCAATTTTTAACAAATCTCAACCTCGAATCAGGACAACTCAATCAAGTGAGACTCACCTCAACAACCACTAAGCCCATTACAGGCTTAATCAACATTTAATAGGATTAAATCTAAACAATGAAGAACATGTTACTTGACAAAACTTTTGTAATCATGTCAGAGGGATTATGATATGTTAAGACCTTCAACACCTTCACATATCCTCAAGAAATCACCCCTCTTACAAAATACAACTTAATATTAATGTGTTTAATTATTTCATAGTAGATTTGGTTCTTGGACAACTATATGGCACTGTTATTATCACAATAGACTGCAAAAATCTAGCTTTTCACCCTCAGCTCTTTGGTTAGACCTCTCAACCATAAGGTTTCCTTCACCGCTTATGTCCTAGAAATGTTTACAACTTCAATAGTCTACAAAGTCACTACCTATCATAGACTAAACTTTCAACAAATAGCAATGTCATTCACTTTAAACACATAGCCCATGAGAGATTTTTGGTATCCAAACGCCAAACATAGTTCAGGTCTGGAAACTCTTCAATGGGAGCCTTTGTAGCCTTACATATAGCTTCACCATAAACTGAACTCCACCCAGTTATTTGAGTTTCTCTAAAGGTGACATGTCAGCTGATGATACATTAGACACCGTAATCTGTATGTCTTTGCTCCTTTTAGATATCCTAGAAACATGCATTTAACAACACATGCTTCTAGTTTTCCTTGCTTTATGTGAGCATAGGCAACATAGTCAAAGATTATCAGATTATTCTGACTAGGAGTCTTCATATTAAGAGTTGTTGAGAGACATATATTAATCACATAAATAACAGAAAAAGTAGTTTAAACCCAAAACATCTCAGGAACTCAAACACTTAGACATACATCACATTATTTCCAAAATGGTTTCATTGAGTCTCTCTCTACTAGGTCATTCTGTTGAGGAATCCCAACTATCATCCTATGTCTCACTATGTCATGTTGCTTGCAAAAGTTGTTATACATCTTTGGACAAAATTCAAGACCATTATCCATTTTGAACCTATTCACTGTCTTATCAGTTTCGTTCTCCACCAGACACTTCCAACTTTTGAAGATTTCAAATGCTTCATCTCTAGTCTTCTAATGACTGACACGTATCTTCCTCGAGTAAATCGTCAATAATCAACATGAAGTACATGGCACCAAAGTATCAACACGAACATACTTAAAGGGTCTCTTTCATTTTTTATCTCACAATGACCTATCAAGTTTTTTCCATAGATGCAATGCTCACAAATTTTTAGTTGCCGAACAAGCTTCTGCAACTCAACTAAGTTTTTCTAACTTAGATGACCTAGCCTTTATGTCATAACTTAGTTTTGGATAAGATTGTCTGCTACAATACGCATAGAGCCAAATATTATTGTGAACCACAAGGCATAGAGATAGCAGAAACAAAAGTAAGAGCAGCAGTGACGACGATAGTTGCAGCAGTGGTGTCAACGGTGGTGGGACTAAACGATAACAAAGGAGGTTGGTGGTGCAATGTGGGTAGGGTGGCCTAGATCAATATTTCGTTCTAATGTTTGGTTCTGGCCAGGTTGTATGGCCAAACTCAATTTTTATAAAGGAAAAAACACTTAGGGCTGACTCCCGCTAGGAAAATAAGAAAACAGAGAAGATTAGGGTATCACAGCCTCAAGTTGGGTCAAGTCACATGGACCCGAGGCTTGTTCTCCTTAGGTTTACATGGGTGGTGCGCTACCACTTCATTTCGCATGCGCATTGCGCTACTAGTTTACAACTTTTGCCATGTCCCTTCTACGACACCGTTCCATAAAATCCAAAGCAATTACGATGTGTCACTGTGAAAAACTCACATGGCCACAACCATGTTGTAGAAGCAAGCTATAAATGGATTGTCTACTATGTATAGTCAGGGTCAGTTAACCCTGAGTTATCTCTCAACGAATTCAATTATAGATTCAGTAAGATAGATTCCAAATGTTGTCTACACAGTTGTTAGTTAATATAAGTAGTTAAAAGGGGGGTTATATTTGTTTGAACAAAAGTTTAAAAAACACGATTGAGAGGATAAATAATAGCTTACTCATATCCATACATCTATAAGGTATTTGGTCTTTTGTCTCTTAAATTAAGCAAACAATAGATGGTTTAGAATAAGGTCAACTAAACAAGAATTCTAATTAGGGAACAGAATTGAATCATCAATATCCATTCAAAAACTATTCTAATAACAAAAATTAGATATCAAAAAGACCAGACTTGTTTAGCTCAGCCTATTACAGATATTGAATAATTAAGCTTTAACAACACGAAATATCAGAATTAATTGAGAAATCACAAGAGAATCAACCCATTAAGTTTAGCTTTCTATACGGATGCAAAACAAAAGAATTACAAAGAAGAAAATAAGAAAACTATGATGCTTTATTTCTGAACGTGTTTCTAGTGTGGAGCTTCATATGTTTTTCCTTGAAATTTGTATCTTTTTATAGGTTTCTTTGCTCCAAGAATCTTGGAATTATATTCTATCTTAGATACTATTTTTTTTTTTATTTCTTAGTTTCGAACTTTCCAAAATTCTCCAATTTGTTTCCTGTTTTGTTGGAGATGTTGTTTCTTCTTATTTTTCTAGATGGTTTGATTAATTCTATTTTTGAGATATAGTAGATTTTATTCTCTAATTCTTTTAGTCAGATTTCATTTTCCATTTTGATTAGAAAAGCAACTTAGACTTGATTGATCAAGTTCACTCATAGCAGTAGACGCTTCCTTAGGACTTGTGCATCAATACAAAAGATGCTTTTATCTTACCATCTAAACATGTTCACATCAAACTCTTTTTACATCTTCGTATTCATTAATTTTGATGTTGCTAAGGTGCTCAATTAAGTCTTAGTATGAGTTGATGGATCGTCTGCTCCATATAACTAGTAAACATATTGCGAGAAGGATTAGACAATCTACTATGACTAAAAATCCAAGGTTAACAATAACAACAGTTAAGATCGAGATAAACCCCATGAGATGAGTTCTATTTAAAACATTGGATTCATTCCTAATAACAGTCCAAGAAAGCTATGATGATTAAAGGTTTTAAATGCAAGTAAAACTATTCTCATCATGATGCCATAGCATATATTTTTATAACAGTGCACAAAGAACGAGAATAGAAAAACAGGCGCGAAGGAAATGAATCAAACACATGAGAATTTAACGTGGTTCAATCAGACAATTACAATCTACATCCACGAGCAAACTTCACTAAGAACAAATTCCTCTTCCTCTCTCAAGTTACAAAAAGAACTCCACAAAGATTACAAGCCAATTGTTACTCTTTCCATATAGTGAAAGTTATCTCATTTACAACTCATGTAATAACAACAACCAACATAATGCTTTACACCACTTTACTCTTTCAATATAGTGAAAGAACTACACAAAGATTACAGGCCAACGTAATGCTTTGCACCAAGTGTCTATTTATACAATACATTAATAAATAACTTCACGTGAATCATGCCATACATCAATTAATAGAAATTGTGACATGTTGACATGTCTTTCACACTTTACACAAGACTTGAATACATTAGACACAATTCGGTATAAAATACGATTCTCCACCAAACGAGTGTACAGGACAACGAATGCACTAGCTAAGACAAGACAACCTTCATTAGACATGTCAAGATAGTCTTCAACAAACACAACCTTCAAATGATTTTGTATTCGTAGGTTTAGAAGACTTTTACAAGACAACCCATTAAGGGCAAACAATATGTGCTACAAGACAACCTTGTCCAGCAAGATGATCATATTTTACTAAACCAATGTTCAACGAAACTATTGTGCCAAATGACTCAGCACAAAAACTGTGGAAAATCAAACATTAGACACAACTATACTTCATAGTTAAGCTAAGTAAGTTACATATCCTTGTACTTCAGGTTATAGGGGCTATCAGGTTTCTATTTCAAAATAGGTATAGTAGTATTAACCTTAAACTCTCCAATAGAGTAAATCAATACTTTCTTAAACACAATCAAACAAGTTCAGCGCCTGTTGACATTACCCTGTAAGATTCATAAATAACACTACGGAGTTGAGGGACTTTAAAGGAAGCTAATACTTAGATCAGGAAAGGACACATACAAACTAAGCTTTCCATTAAATTTATGGACATGCCTTTAATCCGGGGCAAGCTATACTTTATCTTGCAATTCTACCAGCCAACCAACTATCAGGTGTTATAAAGTATCCATAGATGTAGTTTTTGATATGAATACCTCAAAACAACCAAATTCAGTAGTACTAGTTCTTTATACCGGAGGTAAACTTGAGTTTATGATGCTTAGCTCCCTAAATGTGCCCAAAATCATAGTCACAGACCATTTTAAAGCCTAACTACAAAGCAAAGTACTTTGGGGCCAATGGCGCTCGTAATTAAGATTTCTTCTATTTGCACATAAATCTTACAAACTACAACTAATTCACGGTGCCTAAGTCAAGACAAAGACAATAATTTGCTGCTAGAATTCCTCAACCCTGCCATTCAAGTTGAGAATCAAGAAAACCATCAAGGATAATTGCGGAATACAGTTTCGATGATGGAATGTTGATAAAGCAAAGCACAGCAATGAACATATATTTTCTTTCCCAAATAGACGAGAATTTCCTCCCCAGGGCAACATCACATACTAAAGTGAAGGGCTTGCAGATGTATAGAAGACTCTTCAATTCATAAACTAACATATCCCAGCATCAAAGACTCCTCCATTTGGAGATGTAAAGAAAAAGGTATTTGCACGCAACCTACCTTCCTCTTTCTTATGCAAAGAGACTGTTTCTGAATTCAAACCCATGGCCAACCGATCACCAAGGCACAACCTTACCTTGTGTCAAAGCTCACCCGGTGTGACGCTTTGTCCTTTAACCAAGGACCACGGTTTATTTCCGACTTGGGAATGAAATGTAATTGGAAGTAACAAATTACTCTAACATTAACCAACCCAACAGAAGGAGATTAGTTGAGTGCGAAACAAGAACATCCAGATACCTCCTAGTTACACCAAAAAAGCTCACCCTTTAATGCATTACCAATGAACTTATGAAAAGAAGCATACAAGGAAACAAAAAGAAAGAAGCAAAAGGGTGTAATCCAATCTAACCATAAAGTTAGGTCCTTACAGAGACATAGGAACATGTGGGGATGACGGACAAGGAGTGGGATTGGGCATGGTGAAAGGCTGCGACGCAGAGATGGGAGGCCAAGCCAAGACCTCTCTTGGAAGGGGGCACAAAGGTGTGGACCAAATCCATGACCTTCCCCTTCTCTCTCAACACGTACTCCAAAAACGCCTCCTTGTCCTCCGTCTCGAACCTCTGCAACGCTTCGTTCCATACGATGTTGTTACTCTTCCCACCCTCACCCTCTGCTTCGCTCTTCGTCGCCATTTCCACACTCTCTGCCCCCTCCCCTCACAATGATGTGTTATACGTTCCAAAATCGGGTTTAAACGTTTTTTTTTTTTTTTTTCAACGTAAAATATGCTTTTGTTATAAATTGTGTCTTAAATATGAGATCTTCTTAAGATTTTTCTTTTGAAGATGTCCCAATATTATATTTTTCTCAAGAGAAAAAAAACAAATAAATAATGTAAGAACGATTTTGATTCCATGGTTGTTTAAGTGTCAATTCCAATATATTAAATTTAATATCAATAGTCAAGAACAAATTTATTTTTAAGTTCTTAAAGTAACATTATTTTAATTTGTTGACTTTAATGTTGAATTTAGTTAATATATCATGCATGTATATTTAATATATCATTATTTTTTTAAATTCTATCTAAATTATATATATATATATATATATGTATTATTCCTACAATTTTAAATATTTAATTATTACACATTGTCATAGTTTTATATCAAAATAGTGCAATTTCGTGGGTATGAGCAAGTTTCAATAAAATTTATGTTATTAGGTAAATTATGTTTGACTAGAGCTTTTAAGTATAATTTTGGTTCAACATAATTTTCCTCTACTGAAATCCTGTTTAGAAATATGTTTCT
>Ga0209489_105605_pt1 | contig 21491 bp, 13 predicted proteins | sample SiratrowhiteBW_FD_187527 | JGI IMG/M metagenome (GOLD analysis project Ga0209489, IMG submission 187527) | Root nodule microbial communities of legume samples collected from California, USA - Siratro white BW (SPAdes) (version 2) | ecosystem: Host-associated > Plants > Roots > Nodule | place...
ATATATATTTACCTGCTCTGGTGCGCCTTTGCTTGCTCGATGCCAATTTCCGTTTTTATCTATATATGTTATGGCAGTACGCTTGTCCACTGGATTGAAGGGTAAGAAATGTATCTCTCTGATACCATCTCTTGCCTGCAAAAAGAGGTGAAAAGATTTTGTAAGATGCAAATACTGCATTCATCCATTTACAACAAGTTAAATACTGAATATATATATATATATATATAATTTTTATTTTTTTAATGATAAAGTTACAAACCTCTCTTGGGTCACCCAACATTCCAACAATGCAAGCATCAATAGCATCTTGATTCTCAACCCTCGAAGCTCTAGCTCCAAGTAAAATTACAGTATCTTTGTCAGCATCTTTTGTGAAAACCTGCAATATAGGCAAGTCGCTTTCATGATTAGTGAAACAAAAATAGCTCTAATTAGTTTATCATATAGAAATAACCAGTTTAAAAATTATTTTTCCGTGATCTGCATCTACTAACCTCAATTAAATTCTTGTCTACAGTAAGTTTGTTCAACGTTAGAGTGCCGGTCTTGTCACTGCATAAAACATCCATTCCAGCCATTTCCTCAATGGCTGTCATTCTCTTAGTAATGGCACCTTGTTGGGAGAGTCTGTGGGAACCAATAGCCATAGTTACTGACAAGACAGTTGGCATGGCAATCGGAATGCCCCCAATGAGAAGGACCAAAAGATTGTCAATTCCATTCCTGTAGGGTCGGTGCTGAATTGGATACATGACAATAATTTCTATAACCATACCAACAGCTATTGAACAGATGCAAAAGTTACCAATGGCTGTCAAAACCTGAACAGATGAAAATTCATGAAATGCTATTACACACATTGAATATACCATTTGCCGATAAAATATATATATATATATATATATATATATATATATATATATATATATATATCATTTTGTATTATAAGATTTGATTAAATAAATTTTTGTATATGAGTCAACGATATAAATACAGCAAAAAGAAACTATGAAAAATTACTAAAAATTGTACCTTCTGAAAGTGACCTTCTTGGTTGGTGCTGTCTACCAAGTGAGCTGCCTTACCAAAAAAGGTATGTACTCCAGTAGCAATTACAACAGCCTCAAGCTCTCCTTGTTTAACAGTAGACCCTGAGAAGACTTCATCACCTGGATTTTTTGTAACAGGCAACGATTCACCAGTCAATGCAGATTGATCAATCTTGAGAGGATCTCCTTCTAAGAGACGGGCATCAGCTGGCACTATGTCTCCTAACTTGATGCTGATGATGTCTCCGGGTACCAATATAGCGGCCTCTTCCTCCGCCCACTTTCCATCTCTTAGAACCTGTCATCGATTGAAATAAATTAATGTAATACACTAAACTTTATCGCAATAATTAGATTGAACACGACCTTAGTTAACTTTATGTAATTATACCTTAGTTTTGGGAGCAAGACCTGCCATAAGTGCTGCAGCAGCATTGCCAGCATTGTTTTCTTCTATAAAACTAATGGTAGAGTTGATAACAAGCAATGCCAGTATTCCTATAAAATCCTGCCAATCTGGGGGTTTGCCCTACACGTTTCAACAGGAGTGAGAATACAAGCGAACTAACAAAAAACAAAAATTAACTAGGAAAAAAAAAACATTTTATGCTACAAAATTAATAATCTTATCTCATCTATCTATATATTTTTTATTATACATGCATTTTACCGTGTTCACATGTTTTTAGCTGATTTATTTTTTTAAAGTTCTTATGTTCAAATACATGTAGAGTCCAAGAATCGTTACCCCTCCATTTGCCAGTGCAATTGCCATGATAGCAGCAGCTTCCATGACCCATGACAGAGGATTCCACATAAATCCCAAGAATTTCAACAACTTACTTTCCTGTTTTCAAAATAATATGGCAAGATTAATTGATGAGAAGCATCTTATCTAAAGTAAGACCTTAAAAGTAAATAATGTTATACAATAATTTAAACAGTGAGTAGCCAGTAAAGATTAATTCATTGCCTTCTTTTCTTCTAATTTATTGGGTCCAAAAAGCTCCAACCTCTTTCGGCCTTCCTCATTCGTGAGACCCTCCTTCGAACAGTTTAATTGTTCGAAGACTTGGTCCAAAGGAATTCGCTCCTGCAATACAATCATCTAACTATTAGTATTGATTTAAATATTATGTCAAGGTAGAACAATATACTTCCCCAAAATACAACAAAAGATAGCAAGAACACATAAGAAAATACAATATCTTAGCGCTTAAATTTCGAAGAGTGACAAGTGAAATTGAAAAGTAACTACTTTATCAAACATTCATATTTTCTATTAAGGAGAAAACGCAAATTAACTACTTAATTTTCCGTCAAAAGTTATCTTAGTCTTATATTTTAAACATAATAATTTTTATCATTATATTTATTTATTCCTTTTATCACAATAAAAAAAATTTACTAGTTATAAAAACTGTAATGAATAAAATCATATTTTTTTAAACGTAGGAATGCTACACAAACTCGAATGCCAAAGGTTTTTTTAACTCTCAGTAATAGTACTTTCCGTAATTTTCCGTAACATCAAAATATGCGACAGAATCACAAAGTCGCTTGATAACAATTTCTGTAATTACTTTCCAAGTACAGAATGCCATTTGTCCACATGATTCCAAAAGCAGGTCATCAACTAATTGTGGATAGTCAGAAGATAATTTTTCTTGCCATCTAACACATCGATAAAATTTAAGATTTATTTTTATAAAAATAAATAAATAAACCAAACACATCTTACAACCAATCCCCAGTACAAAATAGCATAAACTCCGTTAGCCACAAAAATGGGGGAAAATCAACAAAAGCTTCACAAAAACAATTAACATGACACAAACAGAAAAATAATCCAAACGAAAGTCACAAAAATAGAAAAATTTTCTATTTTCTAGTGTAGCAAAACCAGATGATAAGTGGATGAATGCATGACGATACATATATATACGAATTTTACGACGTAAATAATCTACGTTATAAATCAGAAATCAAATACGGCAGCGGATTAAAAAGCAATCGATAAATCAGTGTCAGGATCAGAAATCACGTAAGAAATTCGATTCGAATCCATGAATCAGCGATAATCAGATTTACTCCACAAAACAACAAAAAAACAACGACGGAAGCTTCATATACATTATCATCGTCATGGCTAACAAGCTGGTCACTAACAGACGCATGAAAAAGAGTGAAAAAAAAAAAAAAGGCGAAACGAAAACTCACGAGATCGATATTCTCATTCTTCAGTTTCTCGAGACTATCCATGATTGAGAGAAGAGCGCAGAGCAAGAGTGAGAGAGTGCAGAAGAAAGAGTGAACGAGAAAAAAAGGTTTATGGTTTCAGAGCGTCTCAACTACACTGCAGTGGTTTATATATGTGTATGTATGTATGCATACACACATATATCATGTGCGAGACCATCATAACAGAATATGTGCCTTGGTAATGAATCTATATCCATCACCGTAAACCATGCATGTATGACTTAGTTTTTTTTTTTAATAAATACAAAATCAATACAATTTACTTTTGTGATGTTTAAGTTAGTCCACAAAATTAATTAATTAAATAAATAAATAGTTTCATTCGTTGAACAAAATAAAATATTTATAAGATAATGTGTCAGTTAATATTTGTTCTTACTTTATCTTTTCTGGAAACCGAATTTAAATTAAATGAATAACCGAATTTAAATTAAATGAATAAAAGGGTAAACGTAGGACCAAAAAACATAGTTGACCAAAAAATGCATGTAAATTTTAAAAAAATGTTATTACTAAAAATAATAATTTTCCTTTTTTCCTAAAAAACAAAAAACAAATGTTATAATAAGAAGTGGCGAGGCTCCTGGTCTTACCAACTGGAGTTGCTCCTGGTCATTCGCTTTTTGTTATGCCTTTTCGTTTTTTCCGATTCTCACATTTGAACACATTTTATGTTTTACTTAAATTTATTTATTTCACAATACCTTTATATGAATGATCTATTCTTCATAATTTTACTTCATTTCTAAATATGAAAATTATTGTTTTATTTGATATAAATATAGTAGGTGTTCAATTCAAACTTCTTGTGAAAATATGGAAAATCTGAAACCTAAAATAATTATATTTAAAAGCAACTTCTTGATTCAAAATTTTATTATAGCACCCATGATTACATACCATAAAAAAATTATAATAGTCAAGATTAAATAAATAAACAAAAGTTAAAAATGCATAATTCTATAATATTATAATTAATTTTACTGAATAATTAAGATATTTTTAAGATTAAATTATTATATTTTAAAGAGAGAGTGATTATATAAAAATAATAGCATAAATCATTGATAATTCTAGTTTATTTTTTTATGGTATTACAAATTTTTATTGTAAAATTGTTTTAATTTATGAAAAAATTTCTAATTCTTTTTGACTCCTAAGAAGGACCTATTTATGTTTTATATGTCTCTCCATTTAATATAATGATTTTTTTTCTTTAATTTTGATATTTCTAAAATAAAAAATAATTTATGAGATGAATAAATCCTGTTGACTTTTTTTAGATTGTTAGCCTAATTAGATTTATTTATTAATTTATAAGGTTTTTTACAAAATAATATAGACACTTTGTACTTTTATATATTTTTTTAAATAATAGCGGTTACAACTTAATGATTTGTAATACATTATATGCTTAAAAGATTTAAGAAATTTGTAATGTGTTGAGTTGATAAAGTCTGCAATATATTTTTTAATTTTAAAATATAATTAAAAAGAAAATGGAAATATGAAATATGTGAACTAAATAAATAAAAAAATTCTTATTATATATTGATAAATTTTTCAAATTTTGTTTAAGATCAATTTTTTACTATTAAATAAATATTTAATTTTTTATCATTTTATAATAAAATATTTTGTATATATTCAATTTGCCTCTATCAGTTTACTAAATTATCAGTTTACTAAATTTGTTGTTGATCAAGTCAAATTTCAGTTAAAAATTAAAATAATTCTGTAAGTATCAAAATATTAATGATCATATCAATGTTTGACTTACCTTTAAGGATAATAAATAAATTTGTATTTACAGGTATAGTTTAAATTTGTTCAAATATTCATAAAGATTATCTGTTTAAGTATGGGTAATATATTTTTTTAATGGAATGTTGTGTTTATATGTAATTAAATTTGTACGTTTATAATTCATGACTTTTAAATATATTTATTATAAAATTTATCTTAATATGAGAATTTTAAGGATGGATTATGCTTTTGTTCACTTTTAAATTTGCTGTGTTTGATTTCAGGATATTAATTATTTTCTATTTTGATAAATATATAATTGTTAAGGATTTTATTTTACTCTCAGCGAATAATAAATTTTATTATTGTAATTATAACTTTTAAGTTGATCATTATAATATATATTATATCATTGAAGGTGCGACTCTAACTTTATGATACACAACTACTTAAAATTCATGTGATAAAATAAATTAAAAAAATAATTATTTTTTATTTGTATTCATTAACTGTTTTAATACGAAGTAATAAACTTTAGTCTTCTTTATGTATATATTTCTAAATTCATATAAAATCAATATATTTAATTATAAAATTAATGAATATATTATAAATATTAAATGCAATATTAAATATTAATCAATTAACACTATTTAGTTATATTTTAAGTATTGCTTAATAACATCAAATTTTAGATTAATATCTAATTGATAAATATCATTAAGAACATAGATTATATATTTATTAAATATATTTAAGATCATTAAATTTAATTAGATCCAACTGTTATGATAATTTTTTATTATTTATAATATAGTTTTACTTTATAATTTTCTAGAAGAATTATTTATTTATAAAATATAACTATATGTTTCAAATCTTATATATATTATAATTATAATGTAACTGGTATAACTGCTATTAGACTATAGAAACGATTATATATATAACTTATATTTTTAATATTATTTTATTCTAGTATTAAATGTTAATACATTTTTTGTTAATTTAAATAATTTAGTCAAAGAAACATTATTTTATTATTAAATTATTTTTAATAATTTTAATTTCAAATGTATATTTATTATGTATTATGATATTTAGTATTTTATGATTTTAAATTGTAATATTTCTTTAACAGTTACATTAATACTATCATAAGATAAATAAATATATATTTAATATCTACATTATACTTTAAAATCTTTTTTAAAATAAATTAATTTTTCTTATTCATAGAGAATTATAATATATGATGATTCAAGAAAATAAGTTAAACAAAATTAAAATTTCTTTTCTCCAATTTTAACATATAATTTTTAAGAATTTTCTCTTGAACTATCTTATATTCGTATATAATATACCAGTATCACATTTTAAAACATAAAAAAAAATCTTTTTAAAATCTTATATACATGCATATATCGAATATATATAAATTCATAAAATACATTCATATCTTTTGTTGATGTATATTCAATTTATTCATTATATTATTACTAATGACATTCTGAAAGATATGTGTGTTAAATAATATTTAGATATATACATCTATGATATTATCTTCTTCACTAAATTGTTTTACAGAACAACTGTTACGATAATTTTTAATTATCTAAGAGAATTATTTATCTATAAAGTATAACTATATGTTATAAATTATATATATATATATATATATATATATATATATATATATATATATATATATTAATTATAGTGTAACTGGTATAATTACTATTTGACTATAATAACAATTATTATATAACTAATAGTTTTAATATTATTACATTCTAGTTTTAAATGTTACTACATTTAAATTTAGTGAAAGCCAACATTATTTTTATTATTAAATTATTTAAGGTAATTATTAATTTCAAATTTATATTGATTATATTATGTATTATATATGATATTTAGTAATTTATGATTTTAAATTGTAACATTTCACTAATAATTATGTTAATATTATCACAAGATAAATAAATATATATTTAATATTCACGTTATACTTTAAAATACTTTTAAAATAAATTAAAAAAATTTATTCACTACACCAATATTAAGAACATTTTGCATTTTGTAAGACAATGCGTTAAATAAGATTTATATATATATATATATATATATATATATATATATATATATATATATATATATATATATATATATATTAATTATTTTATCTTAGAGTTAGAAAATTTTAATTTTTAATTCATGTTAGGAAATTATCATTTTAAAAATATTTTATATTTTAGATAAAATTTGAAAAATTAAAAAATTAAAAAAATTTAGTTAAATAATAATAAATTTTAATAGATAAAGAAAAAAAGAAAAGAGAAAATAAAAAAAAAGAGAAAAAATAACGTGAGTGCAAAGCTTAAAGGATAAGCTTTAATTCAAGATGAGCTTAAAGAAATAAAAAAACTAATAAAAGAATAAGGTAAGAAGAGAAAGAGATAATATTACATTTAATACATATAATTATTATTTTTTTTTAAAATAAAATAAAATAAAAATAATAAAAGTTTAAGATAAGAATTAAAGATTTCTTGATAAATGAAACTACTCTTTACCAAGTTAGTTTTATAAAATTTATTAAAAATAATTTGAAATATATTTTTGACTTAAATTTTTTATTAATAATTTTGATGTAGTATATATTTATAGTAGAATTCTTACATTGTATAAATTTATTATAGATTTAGGGTTTCAAAAATTTATGACGAACAAATCTCAAACGGTCATAACATTTGATAAAGAGTTCGGATTGAGATATTCAAAAAATGAAAGTTGCTCAAAATGACGTAACAAAAGTTGTGGACAATTCTAGAGGGGATTTGAAATCCATTATTTTTTTCAAATTTTTATAGTTTACTATTTTTTTTAAATTTTTTTAGTATTCTTTACATTTTCTTTTTCTATTACACCTATCTATACTTGTCAAAAAATTATAGAATTTTTGTGTTATTTTTTTGTATGGATTAGAGATTTATCAAAGAATTCTGAAAAATTCTAGATTTCTTTTCTAAAAAATAGAGATATTATATCGGTTGTGGGCTCCCAATCGATGTAATAAGGTAGATACTATGTCGGTTGAGAGCAACAACCGACATAGTATATCCTTCTGAGCGCTATTCGGACTGATATTTTATGTCGATGATTTATTTATCAACCGATGTAGTATACGCACATATTACGTCAGTTATAAAACTGACGTAAAATGTCAAAAACTTTCTACGTCACTTGCATCTATATTAATTTTGAAACCGGTGTAGAATATTCTCCATAATCGATGTAGAAAACATTTTTTCTACTAGTAAGACAATTTTATATTTTGATGAAGAATTTTATTTGTTGTAAACGTATTGCAATATATTATGAATGTTTACAAAATATGTAAAAATGTTAACATACCTTTATATTTTTTAAATAATATCATGAGTTATATCTTCCTTATAAAAAGTTTTTTTAAAAAAAATTTACTCACAAATTCTAATTAAATAAAAAATAATTAAATAATAATTAGGATGTTACATTACACTTATCACATTATTTTTATTAAGTTGTCTCACACAATAACTCTTATGATAATTTTTTATTATTTATAATATAGTTTTACTTTGTAATTTCATAAAATGATTATTTATTTATAAAGTATAACTATATGTTTCAAATCTTATATATATTATAATTATAACATAACTGGTAACAACTATATATATATATATATATATATATATATATCTTATATTTTTAATATTATTGTATTCTAATTTTAAACTAGTTTCAAAAGTTACTACATTTTCTATTAATTTAAGTAAATTTAATGAAAGAAAATATTATTTTTATTATTAAATTATTTTTAATTATTATTAATTTCAACTGTATATTTAATATGTATTAAGGATATTTAGTATTTTATGCTTTGAAGTTGTAACAATTCATTAACAATTAAACAAACATATATTTAATACTCGCATCATACTTTAAAATCTTTCTAAAATAAATTAAAAAAATTTAATCATAGAGAATTACAATATATACATGGTTCGAGAAAATAAATTAAATAAAACTAATTTTCTTTTACTATTTTAACTTATCATTGTTAAGATTTTTCTCATGGATTATTATATACTCATATATTATACATACACCGTCATCACAATTTAGAATACAATATACAAACATAAAAAATAGTAAAACACTTTTAAAATTCCATGTACACGCTTATATCGAATATATATATATATATATATATATATATATATATTTATAAATTTCATTCATATCTTTTCATTAACTAATGTTTAATTTATTTATTAAATATATAGTTTCTTACTCTCACCTCAATAATTACATCTCATGTCTCAAACCATATACATGGATATCTTTTATATGACACATGTGTTGAATAATATTTAGATATATATAAATGTCATATTACTTTTGTTAAATTATCTCATAAAACAAAGTTACATAATAAGAAGACATTCCCTCACATGAGAGAGTAGATTCCTACAACATAAAGTATATAATTTTTATTTACAATGTAAATTATAGAAACATTATTTGACTCTTATCTCGTATGTGAGCCTAATATTAATATCAGTAAAGTCAAAATATTTCATTTATAATCCCAAATTCAATACATAACTTAAACATCTCTAACATGATATTTTGTCACTGAAAATAGTTATGTTTATAACATACCAACTGTGTCTCCTTCATTAATTTATGCACATTTCATGTGAGTTAGTTATAATAATATTCTTATATCAATTGTGGTTAATGTTTGAGTTGTGCTTAATTGAGAGTTTAACTTGAGAGTTTGGTACGATAGAACCTATGAATTGTAATATTTAATTATAATGAATTCATAAGTGAATGTAAATTAAATTTTATTAACACTATAACTAAATCACATTAGTTTTGTGATTCTTTCTTGTTTATCATTTTATGTTTGTCTTCTACTTACTACTACCTTTGTGAGTTTTTCTCTTTGTTGGTGTGGTAGACATACTTGTAATAATTGTTTAAGAGTTATTCCTCACACTTATCCATATACATTCCAATTTAATTTAGATAATAGTAAATTTTGTTAAATGTGATTTTTTTTAATATGATTTTTTTAATATGATTTTTTTTTATTCTTTTCAACATATTCACTCATCTAGTTGTATAACTTAAATATTAAGAAGCAGATAAATTACATCTTCTCTTTATGTTAAGGTATCATCCTTACATGCATAATTTTATAATTAAACTCATTTTTCATTTATAAATATAGAACAACATTTAATTGTATCCCAATAGCATAACTCTATTAATGATATATTAGCTATGTATTCTTTGTATATCTCTTTTGTTATTTAAAAAGCGTTAAGTGTACCTATGGACGAGGAAACACTCTAAGATATTTAAAGTATATTTGTATTTTGAGATTTAACTATTGTTAGTGATTATTCTATTTTTACATTGTCACTTTGAATATTTTATATAATAGTTGTGGTTACTTGGTTTAAGTTATATGTTAAACCAGTTGTCATTACACTTTTACTTTATTTAAACATTTATAATAACAAATTTCAATTTATTATGCATCACATTATATTAGTATTAAAGTATATTAATATAGTGAAACATAAACATTTAAAACTTGTTTTCTTAGAGTTAATGAACATGCTCAAGCATAATTATCTTCACTCAAATGAATTAAGTACGTGTTTAAATTCACTTAGTAACCATTCTTTTCACAAACCAAAAGGTTTTCTTGCCCAAGAACTAAACCTATTGATTTTTAGTTAATTATATTTCGTTCAATAGGAAATTCATCGTCCAACAACTAAACCTCTGATTTCTTCAATTAATTGAATTTCGTCAAACAAAAAATTAGTCTAAACCTCACCGATTAATTTTAAATTAAATGAATTTTTTCCAACAAAATATTGGTCTCTTAATAATTAAACCTTTCAGATTTTCAATTAAATGATATCGTCAAGTGAAAAATTGGTCTGCGAACGAGTAAGTATAAATAGGTTTTATACAAAATTTCACAATTAGACAAAAATGATCAAAAAATTTATTCTATTTTATTCTTATACATAAAACTAGACAATTTATTTATAAATATAAATATCTCAAACCAATTTGACCCACTTTAAACATCATACATTTTTATATATTAAACATATAATATATACTAGTTACACACATTATACCATTGATATCTCATTCAGAGTCATATAATGTCTATAATGAACGTTAAGTATGTTTTAAACATAGAATTATTATTCCAAATATTTCAAAATTCATCTAACCTATAATATCGATATCAAAATTTAAAATAATTTAAATATATCAAATAAAACACAATTGTTACATAAAATTCAATATTGTGGCAAAGTCAAATTTACAATTCAGATTATTTACCCTACGATTCTATTAAATTTATAACTAATTTCACTTACCTTTATAATTTGATTAATTAGGTTCAAGCTCCCTATTTCATTACTCTTACATAAAGATTGAACCAGTATATAAAAATATTTTTATAAACAATCTAAATATATCACTACGCTCCTTTAACAATGTTTCCATCTTTGTCCCATAAACTTTACATGTAAAGTCTTAGCCCTAAATATGCATCCCTTCTCATAGATCTAAAAAAAGAAAAAAAAAAAAAAAAAAAAAAAAAATAAAAAAAAAAAAAAAAAAACAAATAAAAACGTACTTAAAAAACAATTTATGATTAGGTAAAAGCATTATACATTCCATCAAACTATCTGAAGTGGACTAGAATATATAAAAGATAGAACAATTATTTCAAAAATTTAAATAAAAAGTAAATAAAAAATATAATAAAAGACATAATTTTTACAAATTGTTAATTTTTTATAAATTTTTAATTTAAATAATAAAATACTTGTACTTTATTGAAATTACTTATACTCTCAAACAAAACATATTAATCGATCCCAAAATAATATTATAGTCCAAAATCGGATAGTTACTTTTGGAGAATTCTTCCTCCACCTTTATGCCATCTTCCTGTATCTCTATAAAAAAAATTTAATTTCTAAAATATTCTTGTCAAAATGACTAAAATAACTTTGATTATTCAGATTTGGGAGTTTATGTATCGGATGAGTTTCATCTAATTGTCATTTTATTTTGTAAATGACAATAGGATGACATCTTTATCTAATTTATATTTTGAAAAAAAAAATTAGATGGAGATATCATCCGGTTATTATTTATAAAACAAAATGACAATCGGATGAAATTTATCTAATTTATAAACTTTTAAATTTGAATAATTAAAGTTATTTTAATCATTTTTATAGGGAGGTTGTAGGAATTAAATTTTTTGATGGATGTGCAAGAAGAAGGTATGGAATTGGAGGAAGAATTGGTCTTACTTCTTACCTAGAGCCCAAAGTCCACTTTTCTGGTTTCTGATCTTTCCTTTCTCTAAGTAATGGGTTTTGATCCAATTTCTTTTACTAGTAAAGAAAACATGTACTGTTAACTTCTACGAGAATGGTATTGAGAAAAAAAGGTGGGCTTGCTCTTTTTTCATTCTCTATAGCTTTATATTTGGCATATAAAAAAGAGTGGCAGCAGTATATTTTTAGCATATATTATTGCTTGAAATTTATTACAAAATGTAAAATAAGAAAAAATAAACTTATTTAGTGAAAAAGTGTGACATACCAAATTCATAACTTTCAGTAAATTTCAATCAATAATACTACAATTCAATAAATTATATTAATAAATACATTATTAACAATTTTCTATTAAAAATAGTAAATGCATCGAGCCCTAGATACAATTAACTAGGTGTGAAAATATATGTTCATGCATACATTGAAAATTGTATCTCAAACTATATCTTTCCATATCCATACACACAATGGTGAATACTCAAGAAATATTTAACAGATATCAAAATATGTAAGAAAATTTGGAGTACTAAATATATATTAAAATTAAAAAATATATATATTTATATACATATCGACAATGAAAAAATATGCCTACAAAATTTATGCATCAAAAAGTTAACTCTAGAGTGTAAAGAAGTCTATTTCAAAGCATAAAAGAGTTTAGAAAAAAAAATGAAAATCCTGATTACTTTAGGAAATATTATTCTTGTATAATTGTATAATTATATACCCACGTATTAAGTAGGATTGGAATACAACCCACAATTAAATAAGTACCATTATGAACCAACAAAATAAAAATAAAGCATATCATTAAAATGTAACTTTTACCTTTTACATCATTATTAGAAAAATCACAGTTCTCAAATTAAAATAACTTATAATAAATATAAATTATAACTTACTTAGGAAACTTTGACTGTGTGATTATTAGAAAATCACAATTCTCAAATCAAAATAACTTATAATAAATATAAATTAGAACTTACTTAATATTAGGAAACTTCAACTCTACCTTCTATTATTATTAGAAAAATCACAATTTTTGAATCAAAATAACTTATAATAAATATAAATTAAAAATTTGTGATGGTAAGAAACTTTAACTGTTGAAGTTGGGTAATCGCGCCTTCTACAAACTAACATGTAATCTATAAAAAATCATTATGGATGAAAACAAAACTCAATTTTATAAGTGAAGGTGGCTCTTTCCATGTGATATAAGAAAGCAAAATTCTACTTCAATTTCTCAGATTAGATATTTTAAACTGTATGATTTAAACTATTCCTAAAGTTAGATCTCATTCATGGATTTATATACTCAGTACAAAAACCAAAAAAAATTCACAATACATCTCAAATATGAAATATTTGTAAATCCAACATGTCCCATCACATATCCATTAATTATATATACATATATATTCAAACATATTAATTCAAAAATTTCATAAATTTACACAGAACTAATAAGAATTTATTCTATAAACATTGAATAAAAATGTAAACATATCATAAATATTAGATGGTATTGACTTAACATGACACTTTGGCATTCTGTAAACATTATATACTAAGTAATTAACTAACATATATAATATTAGAAGAAAAAAATAGTAATTTTAGTTTTTTTCAAAGATAAAACAAAAAAAAAATATATATTATCATATAACTAGATCAAAACTTAGTCATTCATAAACTACAATTATATTAAAAGAGAACAAAATTATTTTTTCCCATACACAATCCTGCACTTCAATTATTAGCTTATGGTACTAAGTAATTTAACAATCTTAGGATGATTAACTGTACTTGAATGATGTCTCTGATTTTCAGTATAACAACAATTGGCAAGGTATTCCAGTTCTTCTGAATCCCACACTGAATAATTCTGGTCCATGACACACTCACAAATAAATAAGGAATACCAAAATTCAGATGCTGAATGGTTGCAATCAGCTTATAGTAGACCCTGCAAGCTGAGATGAGTACAAGTATCAACTAATAAGACCAAACAGGCTGAGACCATGTGAAGAAATGGTGAAGGAGAAGGACAACTGAAAAGGAAACATGCATGACATCCCATGTGTGCCTCTGTTCAATGTCTCTCTTCTTGAGATATGTAGGGAAAGTGTCCTAATCCTTCTTGATTTCAAGTATAATAGAACCTTGTCCACATAAATGCACCTTCAATGTCACAAAATTGATTGGTTCATTGGACCAAAATTTGGAATGTCCATAAACAATTCTTTCTTGCTTTGTATACTTAAAAATGAAGGACCCCTTTAGGATTTTTAGTAAAAAGTCTCAGATTTGACAGCAGTCCATATCCTATGATGTTGTACCACTGAAATGTACTAGCTCAAGTAGTTCATTTTTTGTTAACCCTCTACTATATTTTGCATAGCATCTTAGGTTAATTAAGACAGGATTATGACTTTGGTTTATGGTATCCTTGCTAGACACAACATTGAAGAGATTATTCAACTAATGTGAATTATTGGTTTTTATTGTCATGTCACTAGGCTTATCAAATTTGTGCTTTTGAAAGGTTGTGGGGGACAAAATCAATTACCAGATGGATAAATAATCATTAAGCATGGGGATAAAATAGTGCAATTCACTATGCCCCTCAACCTTTCAAAGAACCAAAACTCAAAAGGGTTAAATCAACAAACATGGTAGTATAAAATGATGAAGGAGATTTTTTTATTATAATAGCAGTTGTTTTCACCCCCATAAACATTTTTAACATGCAGAAAGAGCTCACTGAGAACATTGAATCCAGTTTGGTTTACCCAAAAAATAATGAAGTGTGTGATGTTCATCCAAATATGCTAGGACAAAATTAAGTCCAAGAAATCTCTTACTATAGCAAGAAAATGTGCACTTTATTGTAATGTATGAGGACCAGCTAGATACAATGTTTGACTTCAGCATGATTGCATGGCCAATTGGGACATAAGGGTCCGCAATGTTGGAAACAACATGGTCTGAGGGTAAGCATGGAAGACACTTCCCGTGCACATAATTAAAGTTGTTAGCTGAACAACCATAACATTTCCAAAGTTATAGACAAATCCAATTCTTTTTTCTTTGTTTTAGAGAAAAAGGGAAGAAATGAGAGAGACATGTGTGTGTTTGTTTGCATTGTTCATCTGGGTATTTTATCACTAAGAATTTTTTTTTCTAAGATATTCAAATTTTTTAATACCAGCGGTCTGAAAAAGAGTAAGCAATCTAATGCATGAAACAATCCATGGATATTTTCTAAAGTGATGGAGATCCTTTATGCTTGTATATATCAGATAAGAATAAAAAGTGGTAGATACTTGGTTGATAATTAAAGTATTGCAACTTGTGACTTTAGAATTAAAATGCGATATTGTCTTTGCTAAAGATACGGTTCAAGAAAAAGTTATGATTCTGGTTGAATTGGTAAGTTTTACTGATGAAAGAAGAAGATTTCAGTGTTACAGAATTGATGGTTTTAACTTCAATGTTTGGTGGATTGTGAATGAACAAGTTTTGTGATTTGTTTGCGAAAATCGATGATAGAAGGAAGGGTACTTCAAAAGACAATATAAAAGGTCGTGTGGTCTGTTATCAACTAGAAAAAACGCGTTAAGAAACAGGAATGACCAAGGGTGTTTGGTTTGGTTTCACATGCTTGGCATTTCATTTGTGACAAACTGACAATCACAGATCTTGAGTTTGAATCTCGATCTTTTCATTGGTATGTAATATGATGGTGGTAATTATCACAACCCCAACACAATATCTACAAATCGAAAGATTAAGTTGTATTAAAATAGTAAAATTTAGTTTAATATGATCACTTGCGTGTGTGTGTCATTATAGTCACACAAGAAAATCTCATACTTATGAAATTGGCATTTTTTGTCTTGGCTTTAACTGGGGTAAAACTTTATCTCATTACACTTTTATGTAGAAATTTTGAGAAAGAAATGGTGGCTATGATTGTTGTCAAAGAAGTGATGCTTCATCATGATCCCTGCGGATTGGCATACTTGGTCATAATTGGCAGTATCTGTCTGTACATTCCTTGGATGCAACACCAAGAGATTGACTTTTTGTTTAGACAATAAACATTGCGTGATCATTTTTTCAAATTGCTGCTTTCTCTGTTTCCATCTCTCTCTCCTTATCTTTGTGCTTAGCTACTGTTGACTCCAGTGCCTTCTACTGTCAAAGTTGTGGCTTTATGACAACAATGTGCTAACCATGTTTGAAATAATTTCCCTTTACCCTGACAGTACAACGGTTAAAGTTTGTCATATGTAGCATCCACCTAGCTACTGTTTTCCACTTTTTATCAAATGTTTGATGAATTTGACAACTAACTTGATTAGCCCCATATTCTGCATTATCTCTCTATCTTCTCCTTATTTGTCTTTATTCACATATAATCCAAAACTTATCTGTATGATAACGATAACAAACAATATGTAAACAAAAATAAAGGCCTAAGATATCATGTCTAACACAGATAAAGAAGAACCTACACCATCCCACTTTATTTTGAAGAATTTTGGACAACTTTCAGTAAACAAAAATAAGCTGGAAAATTGTATTCTATTGATACTAATTCTCTATTATAGTCCATCGTATGCATGATATTCCATTCGAATCATTGGCTACATTCTGGTTCCGCACTATCTGGTGAAGTAATAGAAACTAAAGGTGACTAAGACTTTCTAAGCTTATACTTTTATTACATGGTGAATTAGTACCCCAAAAGAGATGATTTTGCACTAGCCAACCAAGAATGCCTTCAAGGTTTTAAAAAAAAGTTGCGGTTGCCATTTCATCATGTTCTTTGATATTGTTGAAAATTATGATTGATACGATCGACCACATTCGTATATTGTGGCTGAAGACAGTGTCATCGCAGAATGTTTTTTGAAACCTTGAATGCAATACTCTAGAGTCTAGGTTGAGCCAACAGAGCAAAGCTCGATGGATCCATAATGAAGCAACTCCTGAATCATCTGCTCTATGTGATCATCTTCAAGAACTGGCTGAAACTGTTGATGTGAGACTTCAACTTGGCCTGCCACGCCAACCCAGTTCCCTTCAAGCCACCTTAACTCCTCGTGTCTGTTCTCTGGCCATCTGAAACCGGTGTCAGGGGTTGATCCAGCAGTGACGTTGGCAGAGGAAAATGGATTGGACCCTTTTGAGGGTTGAGGCTCTTTGTCTTGTGGTGGCTTTTGCTTGGCCATTTGAAGAGAAAGCGAGGCCATGTGACACTTGTGTAACTTAGCCGTTAAAGTGGCAGAGAGAAGCTTGGATGAGGAGGAGTGTGGTTCATTGGGGTTGTATGGGAAATTGGTGCGTGCTTTTGGACCACACATGAGCCTAGCTGCTTCATCATATGCTCTTGCTGCATCTTCAGCAGTTTCAAAGGTTCCAAGCCAAATTCTAGTCTTCCTGAAATCCAAACAAAAGCAATATAAACTTTGTGTTGCTTAGTACTAATGTAGTAGCAAATTGCTATAACACACATGAACATGATTCTCTTTAACATAGAAAAAAAGTTGCGATCACTGAGTTGGTGGGAAGGTGAAGTGAATTACAATAAAGGGTGGCGAATTTCTGAGACCCAAGAGCCCCAGTGCCTTTGGCGGACTCCACGATAGCGTTGTTGGGGTCTGGCCATGATTGGTGAGAAAAAGAGAACGTGAAATTTGAAAGGTGAAAGGAGCTTGTGACGTGTCTTTGAGAATGGGAACAAACACAGAGAAAGGTGATAAAGAGAAGTGAAGTGAAGTGAAGTGAAGGAGAAGGAGCTCTGCAAGATTATTTATACACTGCTCTTTCTGGATTTATACAAAGTTCTTTAGGTTCTTTTGTCTTCTATCAGTATAAATGGCCCACACACACTCATGTTTCACCCCTTTGATGCAGGTAAAGTTCTTGGAGAAGGACTGTTAATATTTTTTTAAAAACTAAATATTATGATACATGTTATTTCTCTTAGTAATGTTAATTTAAAAAATAATAGACAAGTTTTGGCTAAACATTATTATTAGAAAAAGAAGTAAATAGTATATATGCCTCATGTGTGAAATTGTTTCATTCACACAAGTTAGACATTGTTGTTAATGACGTACGGACTGGTAAATTGCTGTCTTTTTTAAATTAGTTAAATTGTACTTGTAATTTAATTTTTTTTGGATGTCTAAAAATATAGGATGAGAAAGAAAAAATACTTATAAATCTTTGTCGTGTTTGTCGGTTAAAAATTCAGAAAAACTTACTTTTCAAGTTAAAAACATTAAAATTAAAAAATTGAAGTTAAAGGAAAGTAATTTTCATAGTTATTTTATAGTTTTGAGGAGTGTTGATTTATTTATCATAATAGCACTTTTACAATACTATTTTTTTTTTGGATGTATAAAAACATAGGATGAGAAAAGGAAAAAAAACATTTATCAATCTTTTTCGTCTTTGTCATATTTTCTATTAAAATACAGAAAAACTTTCTTTTCAAGTTAGCAACATTAAAATTGAAAATTGAAGTTAAAGGAAAGTAATTTTCATAGTTATTTTATAGTTTTGAGGAGTGTTGATTTATTTATCATAGTAGCACTTTTACAATAGTATTTCTTACATTCTTACTTGGTAAATAGAGTAAACTGTAAACCCTAAAATTTATGAATATTGTATAAAAGATCAAGTATGTAAGTATGTTAGGAATATAAATGTGAATTTAGTTATTTCTGTAGTGATAAAACTAGGATTGAAAATATCTTGTGTCTAATTTATATTTTATTGTTATTGATCTCTTAAGTGTTTCCTTTTCTATTTTCTCAACAGTTATGCATAATTTTTCTTACGTAACACAACCCTTAGCTCATATATAATAAATAGTTAAGAAGTTAGAATTTTGTTTTTAACCATTCGTGTATGTACATATATATAGAAGGAGTATACAGATAAAGTTTATGTTCATACATAATTTGTTTTTGGGTAGCTGCTATATTTGACCATTATTTGTGCATTATATAGTGCAGTTCCCATTCCAAGGACATTACAAGTCTCATCCAAAGATGCATGTGGTGTGAAAACGTGAGCTATAAGGTTCAATGTTGCATTAGATAATAATTGGTGTGCATAAAAACTGAATACGTCATGTCATGTTTACGTGGAAAGGAATAAAGCAAGAACGTGTAAAAAATAATTAGTGAAAATAGATATATTTAAATTATAAAAGAAAATATAGATTCCAAGTCTCATGTATCACGAGCCAAGAATTTAAAAAATTCATTTGAATCTTTAAAAGGAAATGCATATACATGAATGCCAGAAGTTTGGAAATTGATTAAGAATCACATTTCATAAAGACTTTGGTATTTCATGAATCAACCTTACCTTAATTTAAATTATTTGATGAAAATATACGTACATAAAGTTATATTTCACGTGTAATAAAATTTAAGTAACACTATTGCTTATGAAACCTACATATATTGCTATTTTTTTCATCTCTCTTTTAATTAGTGTTAACAACATATTTTTTAATAACTCATCATTCTATATAAGTTAAAATTTATTGAAATTACTTAAAATATCGTATTTAATTTATTCTTAAATAATAAACAATATATTTTTTTCATTGTGTTATGCTTTATGTCACTATTATTCTTTTAGTAACTGAGTATTATATGTGTTTTGCTAATTTTAAAACTGAAAATTTATTTAAATAAGAGTTTGACTTTCGTATATTTTCGATGTAAAAATCTTCAGATTGTCAACCAATCAGAAATAACTCTAGATGTAGTTTTTGTAATAAAAAAATATCATACGTGATCATTTTTTATTAAATGAAAAATATGAAAACATTTATAATATCAATGTATTTTAATTAAATTCAGTAAAAATATCAAATTGATCTTACTAAAATTATATGAAAAACACTTACATGATCTTTTTGAGATAAAAAATTATAACTACAAACAAGAAAAGAAATATATTCGACCTTTTAGACACTCCAAAAAATATAGCATATAACTACATTGATCCCACATAAATATATATATATATATATGTGCATCAACTTTTATAATGATTTTCATGAGCGAAGAAGAAAACATATGTATGTAAAGTGTTTAGATGGATTTACCGTCTATGTTTTAATCTAATGATAAATACTAATAATTTTGTTTATTCATGAAACAATCTTTGTTTATTTTATGTTGCAGGCATAGTCAATGGAATTTTTAAAAAGCAAATAATAAAAGAATTGGCTTTACAAGACAAAATAAAATTTCTAAGATATTATTCTGCATATATATGGCTCTCAGACATTGATGGGGTCTCTACCAAAGATGAAAAGACACTGTAAATATTGATAAATTAATTTAGGAGCCAAATGCATGATAAAGTCATCTCTTACTGTTCGTTGACATGGTAAAATAAATGGTTTTGCCAAGCTTAGCTGAAACCATTGCATATATCACATATCACTGAATACAAAACTATATTATATTATTTTCTTTATGAGTACAGCTTTCTTTTTTTCTACTATCATTTACTCTAATTACTAAAAAAATGCTTTGAAAAAAAAAATAGGTTCACGATAGAAGACAAAGAAAAAAATGCCGGCACCAAAACATGCATATTTTATACGATAAACATATATTAATTCATATATGATTAAGATTACTTTTAACTAACGTGATTATAATGCACAAAGTGCAGGTTTTGATTATAATACCTCGTACTTTTTTTTTTGGTGGAGAAATCTAGACGTGTATAAAATATTTTGCCTATTAAAATTGGTATATGCCTTTTTTTTTTTTTTATTTGAACTTAACCATAAACTAATTTACTAAAATATTTTTCAATAAATTTTTGTTATATAAAATGTAACATCTACAAATATAATATATATATATATATATATATATATATATATATTTTTAATAAAAATTTATAAAAATTTATACATTCT
>Ga0209489_105608_pt1 | contig 21476 bp, 7 predicted proteins | sample SiratrowhiteBW_FD_187527 | JGI IMG/M metagenome (GOLD analysis project Ga0209489, IMG submission 187527) | Root nodule microbial communities of legume samples collected from California, USA - Siratro white BW (SPAdes) (version 2) | ecosystem: Host-associated > Plants > Roots > Nodule | place: USA...
AATATTATGATTTTTTTACTTTTAATATTAATATTATTATTAATATCAATAGTAATAATAAAATTATTATCAATATTAGAATTTTTATTAATATTACTTATATTATAATAAATAATATTAATATTTGTTATATTGTTATTATTATCTTTAATGTTATTATAATATTGTCATTAGTATTATTTATATTATTAATAATTTTTTTAATATTAATATTATTATTAGTATTATTATAATTAATATTATTGATATTTTTATGATTAATATTATTAATACTCTTATTAATATTATTAATATTAGTATGATTAATATTACTCACATATTTATATCTCATAGGTCATATTAAAAATATTAATAACAATATTGTTTTTATCAATAATATTTTTATTAGTTTATTAATAATAATATTAATAAATTTTAATATTATTGTTAACATTAATATTTTTACTAATATTATTAATATTGTAGTTAATATTAATAACATTTTAGTACTTTCATTAATATTATTAAAGTTATTGTTAATATTGTTTGTAATGTTATTAATATTATTGGTAGTATTAGTAGTGTTATTGTTAATATGATTGATAGTATTAGTAATATTATAAATATGATTAATTGTATTATTAATATTATTATTAGTAGTAATATTAGTTTTACACGTAATCTTTAAGCATACCATATTGTATTTGTATTTATTAAATAAAAATAAATATCATTCTTCTTCATGTCATCATATTCTACATCTATAGAGTTAAAACCAATAAAATTATCATATCTTATGTTTTAATCATTAGGTGTAATCTATCCTAACAATATAATTTCTAATATCAAATAAATTATCATGAGTATCCAACATTATAAAACTCTTCCAAATTTCATAATTACGAATTGATATAATTTTTATAATTTTTTGGCGGCATAATTATTAAAATATGAACTTATCAAAAATCAAATAATTCAAATTATCACGATTCAGTCACTCATCTACTCAGTATCAATGTCTTCAAAGAACTTATCAATAAAAAGAATCACAATATAAAGCTCGATGTAAAGAACAATCTCATAATCTAGAACTAAATTTTAAAAATTATGAAAATACAAGATAACTAACCTAGATGAAGACAATCTAACAGTGATGATGAATTGTGTAGGCTGTACAACTGCAGTGAATGGAAATGTTGAAGGTGACAGTATAAGGGCTTTTGAAGGATGACAGTTCACTCACCATGGAAGCAACAAATATCAATTCAATTTTAATGGCATGACAACAACGATAATGGTCAAAGAGGTCCAAGAAAAGACAGGAAAAAAAGATGTGAAAGAAATGTTTGCATTCCAATTGTGACAATATAAAAATCATAATAAACCGAGATTATATATATGCCTAAATACGGTCATTATTATTCCACTTTCCTTCCCGAAGCTTCGTCATGAATTTGACTTTCATTCACGATAAGTGACAGAAACATTAATTACTCTAGGATCGATTAAAAGAGAAACATCTTTAAAATATGATATATTTAAAATTTTTAAAAATTTTATTCATAGTTCCAAAATCTTTTTAAAATAGATACAGTAGAGGTATTTATATAAAATTCGTGATAGAAGAAAAATAGATAAACTCATTCATTTTCTAAAGTATATTTTCTTAAATTTTTTTCAGATCACATCAAAACTAATATCAACATATAATATATTTAAATTTTAAAATTTTAAATATCATTATTCGGCTATGATTTTTTTTTTAACTGAGTGTTAGAGTTTATACTTACGTAATAAATTATGTAATAAAGGGTGAAAGATTATTTTTATCAAATACTCACATGATAGATAGAGTGAAAGGTTTTTTTTTAATAACTGTGTTAATTCAACTTTTATATTGTATTATAGTTTAGACTCAAATAATAGAGGGTGAAAGATTAACTTTTATTTAATTGTGAAAATATGAATAAATGTTTCAGAATTCGAAATCGATTAAGTATTCATCAACAACGGAAAAAATTTAAACTGCAAAGGATAATTAAATGCATAATGATATATTGAAAAAAAAAAATCACTTAAATTAATGGCTCAATACATAAATGAAGTTATCGCGCAATCTGACTTATTGACTAACAGATGTATCTTTTAGCGTTTACGTATATTAGGTAATTTGTACAGGTTTTCTAAAAAGTAAATTAAATTAATTTCTTTATAAACTAAAACTAACTTTCCATATTTGAATTAATATGAAAAGGTTATTTTACGTAATTTTTTTTAAAAATTTTATTGTTAATTTATATATAAGTTAATTTTATTTTATGAAAAAATAAATTCATTTTTTTTTCTTTTTTGTAAAGTATTTCGATAGACCTTAGGATGGAAATAAACAATTACCTAATCTAAAATTAATTAGAACTGATTTTAAAAAATAATAAATGTTAAAATTGAAAGTTACCTGAATGATATAAATTAGAATTTTATTTATTTATAATTTTTTTAAATATTTATGTTTAAATATTTTCTTACTTATCTTTAATTATCCTTCTTTTGTAAGTCAAAAAGTGTCAGATAGGTATGGATGCAAAGTCAATAAACATTAATCTTTATGTTTTTGTCTTTCTATGTAAGTGTATGTCTTCTATGAAAAGGTTTTTTTTGACATTTTTTTAGAATTGGTTGAAGTCAGAGGTATTTTTGATTTTTTCAACTTGTGATTATACAGGACACTCTAAGGAAAATATATAAATAGTGTTAAAAAAATAAAAAATAGTGATAAAAAAATCGATCACAAAATAATTAAAATTAGTTCTCGATTAAAAAGTGACTAATTTAGAGTGATGTAAAAGAGTAATATTTGTGTTAATAGATTAATTAATTTAAATGTGAAAAGTCGGATTAAATTTGTTCTAATATTTTACTTTACCTTACCTGTCTGTATTAATCTGAATTATTTTTATACAGGTTTCAAGTTCTTTTATTTTGTTTATAAGAAATTTATTTATTTATTTTTCATAAATTTTGTATGATCCCATGCTTTTTCTTATTTGTTTTTTCTTTTTCTTTAATAATAATTTTTTATGCAGTAAGTATATGATTGATAGATTTTGAAATGTTAGCATACAAGAGATATGAAAATCCATAATAATGCATAAAAAGAATCCAATTACTCTAATGAAATTCTAAAATTTCAATTTCTTTCAAAGTCCTTACCCAAAAATGTATTTTGTCATAAAACATTTTAAATTTCCTAAAAAACTGAATTATTTTCTTAAAATATCCTATCAAAACACAATATAATTTTAACTAATTCAATTATTCTTATGAAATTCTTAAATTTCAATTTCTTTCAAAATCCTTATTCAAACAACATATTTTTATCATAAAATATTTTAAATTCTCTATAAAAATAAATTACCCTATTAAAAGGTCTTGTCTAAGCACAGGTAAAGGTTTTCTTCCACCATGAATGCTTATGAAGATTTCTAATTCTATAATGTTCACAACAAATTAGTCTCCTATATTAACATGTGGATTTATAAGTGTTAAGTTATATACACCATTTATCATTTTGTTTTATTCATTGGAGTGAATAACCCAAATCTGCACAGTTCTTTAAGAAAAACTTTTATAATTTTATAGAAGTACGGTTGGTTACGGTGGATTAAGTGCTTTCTTTTCCAAATTACAAAGTAAGTAAAAAATAAAAAAAATAAAGAAACAATAATTTCATAAAATAAAATACAGACCTTATTATTTGTATTATGAATTACTACTTTCTAACAAAAATTCTCTTATGCATGCCTTCATACAAATTGTGAGAGGAGACATATCGTCCTCCAGTACAAGTTCTAGGCACAATCAAACGTGTTTAGTAGCCGGTAGAGGACTTTCTAAGCGAATATAATCATACATAACTCCATAGAAAGGACTTTTGGCAAATGACTGTGCCAAATAGATGGTGTTCTTTCCTTTTACCAATTGATCACTACTTACAACTATAGTATACAACTGATACAATCCATGGATTCCGTGCCTTGCTATGGCATTGTCATCGCCAATTAGCCTTGTTGAGAAGAGGGGACGCTTTGGATTCGGATTGTTGAAGCTAATCTGTTGACTCATCTCAAAAAATGTTAGTCACCATAGTCACAGCAGAAAAAAATAAAAGAAAAAATAAACAAAAGATCAATTATGGAAGAAATGAATTGGTTTATACCTTCAATCTAGATCTAGTAGCGGATGCAATGGCCACTTGTAGAGTGTAGTTTCCTTCCTTTGTGATATTTTGAAGCTGGAATCGAATCTGCCATGTGGTTGGCAAGAATGTCCTATTTGGTGTGCTTCTGCATACATCAGTGTAATTTAGAGGAGAAAACTCATAATGACAATTACAGAAAATTCTATACGTTAAACAAAATTTACCTGGTAACTTGAGCATAAAACCAATCCTTACGATAGTCAGAAACACCGACTGTGTAAATGAGATCATCTTTTGGATATAACTTAGTGTAACGTTCCCACAAGCCGTATTGCCTAAACCTGTCACAATACAAATACTTTCAGGAACTGAAAAGGAGCTTGCATAGAAGTTAACATTAATTGTTGATAATTGGTTTTGGGTAACTTGTCTGGGCCATGGTTCGAGTATAGTTTGTTCATGAACCCAGGGTTAGGGTCTGGTATATAGAATTCCGCAGCTGAGCGATCAGGGATCCCAATTTCCCACAGGATTGGACCATTTCTTGGAGGATGATATACAAGTGAGTGCAACTTGATGTTTCCCCCTACAGGTACATTACACGATATTAATTGTCTAAAACCTCTCAAGCTATAAATAATTTGGATATTTACTAACTATCTCAAAAGCTTAAATTATATAAAAAATTTGAGCTTGAACGGTTATAAACAATGCACAAGCTTATGGTGCCTTGGACTAATATATTTAACCTTTAATTTCAATAATTGACGGTTCAAGGCTTTAAGAGGCCTAAAACAAATAAAAAAATAAGGCTTTTTTAAATTAGTAAAATAATTATAATTATGATATCTTTATTTAAAATTTATTTTTTGAGTTTTTTGTGATATAAAATTATCTATTAAATTATCATAATTAATTTTATTTAAAAAATCTTTTTTCAATAGACAATAAAGCTAATCCATTTAATCTTTGTTGATATTGTTGATCTTAAATAAGATTTTATTAGTTTAAGTTCTGAAAAACTCCTTTCAGTTGAAGCAATTGATACTGAAATTGTTACATTATTCTATATGTTATATATGTATTTGGAAAAAAAATTTATTCTTTTCATATAATTAAGAATGTCAATTGGTTTATCATTTTCCAATCCTATAATCTCCTTTAAGATATTTAATTCTGAAAATAAATCTAAGCCATCAAGATCCAATAAATTATCATGTTTCAAATACTTTTTCAAGGTTTAAGCATTTTTTTTTCAAAAGTACACAACCCAATAATTTTAAATTTTTAATATTAAATAAAAAATCAAAAATATCTTCATATATTTTAAATTGTTCAAATCTATTTTGGAGTTTGACAATTGCTTTATCTATATACAATATATAAAAAAAATAAAAATAATCAATTCTAAATGACTCTTGAGGTGATTTAATAACTTCATTCTTAATATTTTTTTTTACAACTTAGGCTCTACATCCATTTCAAAAGCAATTTCAAATAAATGCATTTTCAAATCCATTTTCTCTATATGTTTCAAAAAGTGAAAGAAGACTTTTTAATTGTTCAATGACCATATTAATACACATATTTTTTGATTGTAAATTTTTACTATCCGAATTAACTGCAAATAATATATATCATACTGAACATAACTTATAAGTATGTATATAAAATAAGTTTAAGTTATTATATTTATCTTTTGATCTTGTCCTTTGGTATGTCTTTAAATATAATTTGTAACTTTTAAATTCTCTTTCTTAAATCTACACAAATTATTTTAAGATTAATTAAATAATAATGAAAAATAAAAATAAAAAATTAGGATCAATTGATCATTCTCATATTATTTTTACCTAATATTGATGTCTTCAAAAGAGCCAAAAAAGCCAAAGTGAACACAAACTCTTCCTCAATCAATCTATTGCTCAAAGTCTCCAAAGTAAAGACATGCGCATATATGCATAGTATAGAATGATGAAATATGAAATGAAAGAAATTTTAAATTGAAAACAAGTTAAAATAATATTATGGAAGGAACAAAAGAGAGATAGGAAGAAAGGAGATAAGTGAAGAAAGAATGAGAGAAGTGGAAGAAGAGTGAGATAATGATATGACATATCAAGAGAGATGATATCAATGAGTTAGAATATAGGAAAGAGATAAATTAGAAAGTTTTGATATGAGAGATTCCTTGACTATTCAAATTTTCTTAGAGATAAATTAGAAAGTTTTGATATAAAGATTTTTTTTTCTTGACTGTTCAACTTTTTTTAATATTATTAATTTATTATAAGAAAGTTTTAAGAATATTATTCATTAAATAGTATTTATAGTACCAATGTAAATTTAAAGCCATTAAATAATATATTTATAGCACTAATGTAAATTTAAAGTCAGTTAAAATATTTAAATTTTTAATTAAATTTTTGTTAGTATAATTTTAAAATTAAATATTTTTTATTTTATAATAATATGCGAGTATTAAACTTTTTTGAGGCCTAAAACATATTAAATTTTTTTTGGGCCTTTGTGGGTTTGAGGCCTAAAGCATATTAAATTTTTTTGAGGCCTTTGAGACCTTGAGGTCTAAAGCGGTTGCTTTATTTGCTTGGGCCTTGAGCTACCCCTGATTTCAATGAATGAGGACTATATATGAAAATGGAACTACTGACTGTTTAATCATAAAGTTCTAATGACATGCATGTCATGAATCGATTATTCCAAGAAGATAAAAAACATATAAACTATATATTTAACATATGAATTGAGAGATGAAGATATTTTACCTGGTTTGATGGAAATTGTAGTTTGATACATATAATCTCCAATAAAGCCAGGAAACCATGCATACAAATTGTAATCCCCAGGTACAATATTTTTAATTAAGAAGCGTCCACTTCTGTCAGTTTGAGTCCAGAATTGATAACCCTGTGAATTACACAAAACTCAAACTCTTTTCATCTTAATCCGTCACCAGCTAGCCCTTTAAAGTTCAAGGAATTAAATCCCATTGGTTCAAACTCATATTGTACCTTGCATTCTTTCTGCCACGATCCTGCATTTCCAGGCAAAGCTAGTCCAACATAAGCCTTTTCAGCAGGTATACTGCAAAGCAAGGGATTAAGATAAGTATTATATATGTAAGCAAAGAATAAAAATGTAGCTAAGTAAGGAGTTGGCTTATACAGATCTCGGACTAGTAGTTGTCCTGACACTTTTCCCCGTTGATTGGGTGGAATGAAATGTTCTGATCCAACGAAATCATAAGGCCATCTTGTGACTTCATGGGATAACTAATTGATAAAAGAACAATAATATATTGTGTTTTAATTTAGTCACTCCACTTAAATAATGTGTATTAAACAAAAGGCAATGTGGTTAAAGGTTATAATATATGCACCTGTTTTACAGCATCCGACCACAGAGACCGAAACGGAGCTTTGTTTGGAACAGAGTTAAGATAAACAAAAATGGGGCCAAAAACTTTTTTATAAGCCTCCCCTTTACCAAAATTCATGGTTAAATCTTCGCCAGCGTAGTGAGTGCTCGTGAACATCTAAACATGGAAACAAAATACAATAGTAACAAAACGAAAAATAGAGAAATTTGGACTTATTGGGAAACGTCATCAGGCTTAACAATCTAAATTACAACACAGTTTGTGCTAGGTGATTAGAAGAAATTCTTATTGAGACATTGTTTTTGAGCGTGTACTCAGAAGTTAAAAGTAGAATTACAACATTCAAATAATGATTCTTAAGAACTAAATTCGAAGCCTAAGGTTGAGATTCTAAACTAGATATCTAAGAGGACGGTCGGATAGTATATCAATTCTCATTAAAATATAATAGAGATATATCAAATAAATTTCTAATAATATCTTTTTATAAAATTTTATATATATAATACAATGGGTTGAAAGATCAGAAAAAAATTCGCATTTGTAGATGGTCAATACCATAATCTAAAAGTAATAAATTCAATAAAGCGCTATAAAATAATGGAAAATATGTGACGTGGAAGCTTAGAAATGTTAATTAGTAATTGAAAAAAGTGGTACTGTTTTGGAGTAATTTACAAGGTTGCATGAAGAACTTACGGAAAGAGAAGTTGGACCAACGTGAGAGGTTAAGTCTTGCTTAATAGGGCCACCACTGCGGAACTCATTACTTGGAGTTATCACCCAAAAACCTTCTGCTGCCTTATCATCATCCTTGGCAATCCAACCATGCACACTGCAATCTTTGTTTTCACTGGAGTATTGGTATTTGTCATCCACCTATGTCCAACAAAATCACGGTTGCTACTATAAACATTACTAAAAACAGCAACGATAACCTAAGTCATTATTTTTTCTTTCACATAAAGACTTATGAAAGAACTTATCCAAAGCTAAATTCTGAGTGTGGAGGTTATATCAGAATTACCTCTCCCTTAAATTCTGAGTCATATGGACGAGTAAAGAGAACAGCTTCAGGATACGCCAAGGGTCGACCCCTTTCTCTATCGATCTGAGAAGGCATGTCCCTTTGCCTAGTGTTGGATATGGCGAGGTAATGAAACCTAGATCATAGGTTCTTTGTTAAGCTTACGTTTCATTTTGTCTTTTTATCATTATAATAACAACCTTAAACTGGAATATATTTTTGAAAGAAGTTTAATGGTTATGTAGGACATTGTAATCTAATAAAAAAAATATGGTTATTTTTAATGTAATTATTATTCTTATTATAAAAGTTAACATTTATTGGATGTATTTGTGATGGAATATGTTAAATGCTTAAAAACGTAATTTTGATCTACCTGCTTTAGTGCGTGTATTCTTTTCCTCTTTTTCATGATAACAGCTTAAAAAGTTATATTTTTTTTAACATGTTATGTTTATTTGATAATAAAAATCATATTACTCTAATGATAACGAATTCAAATTAAATCGGTAAGCTAGATTACTTAAACATTTTATCTTACCTTGCTATGTAGAAGTTGAATAAAAATTATACTGAATATATAATGAATTTTTTTTTTCAAAAATATTTATAAAATATGCATTGACATAATAAAAGTTTTCATTTTAGTCATTTAATTAATTACAAATCTCTATGTAGAATATGTTTGTTAACTTCTATATATAATAAATATTTTTACACTAACAATATATGTCTGTTAAACTCAATATATAAAAATATATTTATTAGAGTAAAATACATTTGTAGTATAACTTAATTGCATACAGTTTTAATCTTTCAAATCTTTTTATAGTAATTCTTATCAATTTATTTATTTTTTTAAATAGTTTCTATCTTGATTGTATATCTCTTTTTCAATTAATTTTTAATTCATTCAAATTATTGTTTCATATTCTTCCATAATTTTCCATCCATATTAGTCAATGAAATGAAGAGTGCTAACTTTCTTTTCTCAAAATATTTTTGTTTCTTAGATCTAGTAATATTTTTCCAATCACCTGGCTTCGTCGAGTTTGAAAACAGTCCTAACTTGATAAACCTCAGCCGCAGGGAATCCACTGGTTCTTTTGAATATTACATATGAATAAAAACCAGAATCGCCTCTTCGCAATATATACCTGCACCAAAATATATTTATATCAAATAATGTTAGTGAGATACTTCTGCAAAGTGTACGAAAAATTAAGGCTTTCGACATCCACCTTTGGTCTATGTCTATGGGGACACTTGAGCCATTCATGGAAGCTGTCCATTTTCTAAAAAATGAAACCTCCACTATATTCTGGTTTTCTACAATGACTGAGAAATCTGTCCCCTGGACTCTGCAGGAACAGTTTCAAACGCGAGTTTCCTTTTTTAATATAATAATAACACGATTTGTATGGATTAAGTATCAAGAATGAGTTTAAGTCTAATATTAAATAGAAATAAAAAAATAAAAAAACTAATTTTAAAGATGTATTCTTTCCTTATGTAAAAAAAAATTCAAATTATTGAAGTCTCAAATGATAAAAATAACAAGTTTAGCATCATATAAAGATTCACACAGTCCTAATTATTAATATTTTACGTTCACATGGATGAAATAAAATGTAATAAAAACCGACAGCAATAGAAAGAAAAATCGAATAAAGAGGAAATTAGCAAAAAAAAAAGTATGCCAAAACGATTCAAATATATGTACCTCTGAAACGACCCAGGTTTTTTTCCTTGTCGGTTCCAAACAACGTCGAAGTATCTGTAAGCCAAGGCCGGAAATTTGCAGATCATTTTTTAAGTCATGCTATTCTTGGTTGTTGTTTTGAAGAAAACATTCCTAATTTCAATGTAAAATTATTTAATAAGTAGATGATAGGTATATACACACCCTCTATCGTCTTCTTCATTTTTAGGCTCAAGTACATTGTTAATTCCGTTATATATTCCAGTGATGTGCCCTTCGGGTTTTGACAAATTGAGAGAAACGATGCCATTGTCAATTACCACCTGAAATCAAGTAGAGACTTAACTAGATGAACAAAATGACTTCAACTAAAATAAACTATAAACAACTATCTCAAACTCCATTACGAGGTCAAGGTGAGCTGAAAGTTCCGTAATAAATATAAATGAAAAAAGACAAATAAGAAAGATGTTTAAACCTATTGTTTTAGGTTTTGAATGGAAAATAGTATCTTTATATCCTCGGTAAACACTATTATTTTCAAAACTAAGAATACTATGTTTAATTGATTGGAATCAAACTATCCTGTAAATTGTATTAAACTGTTTTTAATTATTATTTTTACAAAAGTTTAAGAACAAACAGAAGTTGATTGATTAGATTTTCAGTTTTGCTAAATGCACCACTAGAAAGAATCACGAAGATAAAATGAACTGAGATAGATCAAGGAAATAGATAACTTTGACTAATTATCTATTAGTGTTCGTTTTTGGCCCACATTATAGTCTGAAAGCTAATTTCCAATATATTTGCTGGAAGGATATAGTTCTAGCAACTGAGACAAACTAAGTGCAAAGAAAATGAAGCACATTTGGCTGTTTACAAAGAAAGTTAGTTACACATAGTGGAAGTTTCCTCAACCCACTTCCCAAACAAAACACACCAAGATACAAATTCCGTTCCCCATCTACTTTGTACATGCAAATGCCGCACACCAACGCACTGAAGAGCTTGGTAAAACTGAACTCTATTTTTTCACATTCTAAATGCAAAATTAACAGAGAAAAGATACCAGTTAAGATAGTTTTTTCTTTTTTCTTTATTCTGTATAATGAGACTCGTTTTGGTAAATTTAGACCTCTTCACTTGACTTCAAAAAATTGAGGGGCCAAACATCATCGTACTGTTGGTTGAGATTGGCTTTGCAGTTAGACAAAACTTTATGCCTGTTCTGTAACATTTATGGCTGTCTGAACATCTTCTCCCTGTTCTATAGCTACTCTACACGTTAGCATTTTGCCTTTGTTGTGTGGTTCCCTTTATGTGACATAGGTAGTTGAGCTGTTGCATATTCAGCACCAAATCCAGCTGCTACCCACTCCCGCGATCTACTTCCACAGAGAATTTTCATATCAAGCAGGATTGAACCTAGTCAAACCATCTTTTCAAAAGTTGATTGTGTCTCCAATACCCACTTCTCGAGATATATTGACTTCAAACCAATTTTGTTCATCCTCTTCCAATAAACTTTTCTCAAATTCCTCTACTGCCAAAAGAGTTCTATTTTTACTCATTCCTTTAATTCTCATATTTGGATACGATGATGATCTTCTATCCTATGAAGATCGGGACATCTCTTAAATGACATATCTTGTGTTTAACATGTATTAAATATAGACACATGAACGATATATATATATATATATATATATATATATATATTTTAAAAATTTATAAACTTATTAGGTAAGTTTCTATCATGATTATAAAATTAAAAAACAAATTCTATATATACATATAGTTATGACCGTTTACATTATATATGTTTTTCTTTTCATCTTTTAAATTTTAAATAAATAATTTAGATTTATTTTTTTAATACTTAGTTAAATTGTTTATTGATAATTTTTTAATATATACTTGATTGTTAATTTATATAATTTATAATAATATAATATATAGATTTATATTCCGTATCCTATAATTTAAAGATTATATACATATCCGAATTGATATTTGAGTTACATAAATTTCTTCACAGTTTTTTTTTTAATAATCGTTATTTTCACTCTAACAACATGCTTCTTTAAATACTTTGATATCTTGTATCCTTAATCCTTCACACGCCATCGATTTACATAAGAAATTCTATTTTATTCATGATATTTTCTTGTCTTCACTTCTCAACCCTTAAAAAATTCCTTTAGATTTTAGAATCGGTAAGCATTTTCCAATGAGTGCGTTTCGTGTTTTTCTTACAATCTTCGCAATCAGGATTCAGTTAGGTTAGTTAGTTCAATTATGAAAAGTTTAAATAAATTATCTTTCACGACCGAGGTGATGTAGGCCCCGACTATCGACCATAAATGTCAGAACCTACGACAAAGGCTCTGATTTTAAGGTCTACATAAAGTCCTAACTAACTTAGGCAAATAGTTTATTTTCAAGAATTCTAAAAGGAGCTGCTTTAGAGTGGTATTATTTATTGCTCTCAATTTCGGTGGATTCCTTCGAGACGTGGTATGTACGATTTATTGCAAGGTTTGCAAATAGCAAGGCCATGGCGACATGCTCAACGTCTCTACAACATGTTACACAGGAGATACCGAGTCACTCCGACAATATATGTCGGTCTTCCAAGGCTACACTCGGTATTCTGAACCTTCATTCTGTGGTTGCCATGCACTTACTCATGGTTGGTTTGAAGCCTAACTCCTTTTTGGACTCGCGCTATGTAGATCTCCCAAGAATATGAACAGTTTATGGGCTACGGCAACAAGGTACATGAGCATCGAGTTGAATGCAGAAGCAAGGAGGAAAGATCTCAACCACAAATCACGTTTGGTGAAGTCGGCCAGGAAGGTTTGAGCACTACATCCCCTCAAACACCTACATCCCCTCAAACACCAGTAGGGAGGCCGTCTTGCAGGACGCTTGCAAGCTAAAGCTCGTTCAACTTCCCCCACCAAAGCAGTCACACCCTGAGGCCAATGTCCATAAGGTCGAGCTCAGTAACCGAGCTCTCTAAGGCCGATGTCTATAAGGCCAAGCTTCGTATTAGAGCTCTGTGAGGCCGAGCTTCATAGCCAACCTCTCCAGGCCGAGCTTCATAGCCGACCTCTCTAGGCCGAGCTTAAGAGTCGTACTCCCGAGGCCGTTCTCCATAAGGCCTAGCTCAAGAGTCGTACTCCCAAGGTTGAGCTCCATATCTAACCTCCTGAGGCCGAGCTCAATAGTTGTACTCCTGAGGCCGATGTCCATAAGGCCGAGCTCCCTGAGGCTGAGTTTCGTAGCTGAGCTTCCCGTGGCCGAGCTTGCCGAGACCAAGCTTGGTAGCCTATATCCTATGGTCGAGCTCCGTAGCCGAACTCCCCAAGGCCGAGATTCATAGCTGAACTTTCGAGACTGATCTCCAGAAGGCTAAGCTCTATGGCTGAATCCCCAAAACGATCTCTATGGTCAAGCTCCCAAGGTCAATCTTTAAAAGTGGTCGCCTCATATAGTAGTTCTTAAACCAATGTGGTTGTAGGAGTCTCCATATGTTGAAGGCTCCGAAAATGAAGATAACATCAGATGTTGGAAGAACTAGGTGGCAAACTTATACTTAGGATATGGAATGCCATCCATCTAAAGATGTACTACAATCAATTATGATAACATGTCTGGTGTACTTTTTCCTTGACTTAGATTTTTTGCTAAGGAGGGTTTTGATAAAAGGTTTTAACGAGACTTATATTTAAAGCATCCAATAAAACATTAATCTTTGCACATCTTTGTTGTCAATCTATGTCATTTGATGTTAATTCTTGTGCTCGAATAATAATCACTCAAAATCGAGTATAAAGATCAAGCAAACGCTTAACTCAGGAGACAAACAAACATTTGACCACTCAAAACCGAGTATAAAGATCAAGCAAATGCTTAACTCAGGAGATGAACAAATGTTCGCCCACTCAAAACCATGTATGAAGATCTAGCAAACGCTTAACTCGGGAAACAAACAAACGTTCACCCACTCAAAATCGAGTATAAAGATCAAACAAATGTTTAATTCGAGAGACTAACAAACATTCTCCCACTCAAAATCGAGTATAAAGATCTAGAAAATACTTAACTTGGGAGACGAAAAAACGTTCGCCTACTCAAAATCGAATATAAAGATCAAGCAGACACTTACTCGAGAGACAGACAAACGTTCGCCTATTCAAAATCGAGTATAAAGATCAAGCAAATGCTTAACTCAGGAGATGGACAAGTGTTCACCCATTCTCAAGCCTAAGTCCTGAATACATGTTCTGTAAAGACTTGAAAACTTGAAAACAGGGAATGCCTTATCCGAATGGAAGGTAGGCCGAGACAGGTTCACCTCGGTCATCAACATAGTTCAATTGCTAGAATCACGAACTCAAGGGGCTTATGTATATACCCGTAATAAGGTTATATTCATCTGAATCCATTACAGCTCAACTTACTATTAACTATCAGCTAATAACATTTACTCTAATTGGCTATGATTGATTCTAATTCATCTCAATTAGCTTTAGAATAGTAATTCATGATTCTAAACTTACAAAATCATTATGAAAAAATATACCGTCTTGAATGACAAGATCCTATAAATATGACTTATGTTTACAAAGATTATGATTTATCTCATTATTCTCTTACTCATATACTTATAAACACTTTTTTACACTCTTACTACCTCGAACGTTGAAGAGTCTTTTACAAGTGAATCTCTATTCTATTTAAGGTTATCAACTCGGTTGCTACCAATACCTCCACTCAGGTCAAGTATTAGGTTTAGTTCAATTCTTTCCCGACCACACTTATAACCCAAATTCAATATTTATTTATTTTTCATCATTAAAAAAAAAAAAAAAAAAAAACTTGTATCACCTGCTTAGGATTTTTGGTATTCAGCTTGACTGGAGGAGCAGGAGGCCTCGCTGCTGGGTTATTGATGACGGTTGAAGGTCTGTGCAAGTGGAAGCAGTGCAAGGAAAGAAGAAAGTTAAAAATAAAATAACACGAGAACGTGTGACGTTGTCATTTGATAATGTTCACTACATCCAAAAAATAAAACTAAGAGTCAACGTATATATAATACTATATGGAGCACTCACCTAAAAATGTTTTCATACTTTCCGTTCTTAGAAGATTGAAGTGGAGATATGATTTTATTTTGTTAAGAGTAATGATGTTGATATATTCATCTTTATTAAAAAATCATTTTCGTAATTTTTTTCAAATAAGAAAGTAACAGTTATTGTTCTTATAAAATATCTTTATTAAATAAAGAGAGAGCAGATTTCTTTCATCATTTTTTCTATTCTTAGAGAAACTATAAATGGTATAAACTTGAGGTTTTTATTCACTTTTAACTTTTTTTTCTCATCCCTTTTAAATCGAAACAAAGTAATGTAAAATAGAGGAAGTATAATAAAATAAAACTCCAGCGCATTATTCTATTCCTTATTCATGATTAAATAACAAAACTACAAAGATTTTAACATATCGTATAAATCTGGAAACATATAACAATACAGGATTTTTTAAATTATTATGATAAAAAACAACTTCTATAATTAGTATAGTTTTATAATAATAAATCATACAATCTACATTCTCGTTTATAAGCAACAAAAAATGAGTTCAAATATATTAAATCAAATCAGTGAACTACATTAAATTAAATATATATATATATATACATAATTAAATAAAATAAAAAGTAGTTCAAATATATATATATATATATATATAAAAAATAAAAAGAGACTAATATTATGAATTTAAATTCATATAATATTGTGGAGGACTGTTATTGGACAGTCTGGCAACTTAAAGTTCATGGTAGAATATTAAGAGTATATGATTATGGCAATCAATGTAAAAGATCATACATTCCCCCACTAACCAGAAAACCAGTTCACCAAAAATGAAAAAGAAAAACTGAAAAACAATTTAAAAGATAGGGAAACCTAAAGAAAACTCACCCAGAACAGGCACAGAGCAAGACTAAGCTGAGCCCCACAGTCACTTTAAACCACCAGTGGAAGACCACCTTCATCTTTTACCAATATATATCATCAACCTGCAATTATCTTGAACCTTCATATGTCACCAAATAATACTAGGTGCTGCTCCAAACTAAATGATGTTTATAGAACCAATTAATTTCGATGACAAATAACTTCTCAAATATTTTATTTCCTGTCTTACAAACAGGAAATAAAATGTGGGAGGGGGAGAAACTAGGTTATCAACATTGATGTATAACACCTAAAACAAAATGGATCATAGGAAAAAAAATGTGAAACTTCTCAACCTAACCTATTATATTACTTTAACTTGAGAAGAACCACAAAGTTCAACAGATCTTAAAGGAAAAAAAAAAAAAACAAACAGTTGAAAAGTCAGAAGAGCATATGTAAAATAAACGTTTTGCTCAAAATGTCTTTCTTCGTATCTTTTTTTTTCTGTATATTGTCATCTGAATCTAAATGTAAATAAGACGAAATAAGCAAGAAATAAAGATAATAAAAACAGTAGGGACCTGTGCCTGTTGAGAGGATTGATGGAGAAGGTTAGGAAGGAAGATGAGAATCTCATATATAAAGGCATTCAACTAAAACTAAATATTAATTATGGTTAACAAATTTATTCAAAACTAATTTAGTAAAAGAATTATTATTGATTGGTTGTCATTATATTTTACCCTGATGTCAATAAAAACTTACAGGCTGTTCGGTTCATTGTGACCAAGACAGATAGATAGCGAAGAAAAGACGAAAGTTCAAGTTTCTAGGAATTAAAAAGCAATAAAAAGTGAAAACTGAAGACTAAATTTTACTGTAGTCTTTCCTCACATCACCGTGAAGATTTGGGAAGATAAAATTTTTTCATTCGTTTTGCATAATTAATTTTATTATTAATTAATTATAATTATATAATAAAATATAATAATAATATTTATTAATATTAAATATTATTATTAAAATAAAAATAAATTTAAGAAAAATATAAAATAATAATAAAAATAAGATAATTATAAAAATTAAATACTAATAATATTAATATTAAAAACTAATAATAATAATAATAATAAAATCATAAATAATAATTAAAATTATAAGTTATAATAAAAATCAAAATAAATTTATATAATAATAATATTAACGATAATAATGATAATAATTTAATTTTAATTTTAAAATAATTTATAATTTTATAATTATATCAGTAGAAAATAATAATTCATTAATCACATCTAACAAATTAATATTTTATTTTTAATTATTTCTAATTTTACAATTTTATCAATTAAAAATTAAAACATCTATCACACTTATCAAATCACTCTTTAACTTTTCACTCAAATCTTACAATTTTTTTCTTAATCCAAAAAACTTAACTTTCTACACACTTTTATCTCAAATTCTCTTTCTCAATCAAATAAAACATTAAAGTAGATTAATATTATACTCAATTCAAGATAATATTTAATTATATGGAATCAATTACTATACTTTCCTATCATTTTGAAAACAATTTTGCATAAGATAAATTTAATATTCTATCACTTTAATTATTTAATAATGATTAAAAAATAGATTAGCTTAAAACAATGAGCTAGATATATAACAAAGTGAACAAAATAAAATGGAAAAAAGTGTGGTTGAATAACTTGTAATATTTCTTTTTAATAGTGGATAATGAAAGTATTTAAGGAGTGTTTCAACCTTAATACAAACAACAAATCAAAACTAAACAACAAACTCCCTTTCACCACCCATTGCCACCGGAAGTAAAAATCTCACAATTGACCTACATATGAGCTAATACAACAACAAGAAATAGTGACAACCAAACTAAACATACATCACAATAAAAAAAAAATCTGAATTTAAATAAACATGATTAAAATAGGAGTATCACAACTCAAAAGTTGACAACTTCTAATGTAGTAATAGGCCTCCAATTAAATATTTGAAATAATTTATAATTCAAGCAATCCATAACTTATAATATATTCATTTATTTGATTGTGTAATAGTTAGTACACATCTCAATAACTGTTTAACTTAGTTGTTTGAATGTATATTTGAGTAATTGTAAGGTTAAAACAAATATGTTCTTTATGAATAGAAAAGAAATAAGTATAAATCTGAAACTTTAAATGTTTAAAAATGATATAAATACTAGAGAAAGAGATATAGAAAAAAAATTATGTAACTTAATAAATTGAATAGCATTGAAATAGAGATATATGGAAAAAAAAGTCAACCTATAAAAAGAAAAAAAAATATTAAAAGTCATAATTTTCGAACCTTTTACTTGAATTTGTATCCGTTTTAAAGACATCACATATGTAGGAAGAAATAGTTACACATTCTCTAATTCTAAATGAACAGTTCATGTGTAAAAAGAGAGTTATTTATACTATACATATAAAAAATTATCTTGCGATAAAATAAATTATTAGTACCGTTGATTCTGCCAATATTTAGTTTCTACAAAATATTAAAACCACTGTTAACAATAAATTATTGAAAAAAAAAACTGAAAAGATTATCATATTTGTATTAAATAATAATGTACTCCTTAATCAAATCATGCATGTGGAATTCCTAATTTAAAATATTTATTATTATTTCAAATATAATTAACGACAACTATTTTTGCTGAGAAAAGCCAACAACAACTATTAAATCAAACAGAATCATATTTACTGGATTAAAAACATATTTGAAAAAAAGAACCTATAAAGTGAAGTAAACTAATTTCTATATTCTATAAATAAAACATCCATATAAAATTTAATTATTTGACTCAACCAAAATACGCATAATTATCTGAATCATAATCATGTATTTTATAAATTAAAAATGAATACATAATCAAGAAACATTAATTTTATAAGCTTTACTGTTGACTCAATATTAATATTTAAAATATTATCTCTTCTTTCCTTTATGGTATAATTTTCTTAAACAACTTCACTTTATCTAAAAAGAAATGCTTCTATAAAAAAAAAAAAAAAAAAAAAAAAAAAAAAAAAAAAAGATAAAAAAAAAAAAAAAAAAAAAAAAAAAAAAAAAAAAAAACTCACCCCATATACTCCAAACCATAAAATTTATTGAACAATACTTAACTTTAATAAACCTTTTATAAAATAAATTATTGGGGATGGACTAAGTTTATAAAACAATAAAAGATTAATATGACTTGGTAGTAGATTTACATTATAATTAAAAAGAAAGAATTACAATAAAAAATTAGAAATTGATGTTTTTAAAATATGAACAAGAATTACAATACGATTTAGTGGTGACCCGTTATAAATAAGTTATGTGAACATGGTTACAATCATTTATATAAAAAGGGAGATCAAGTAAAAATATTAAGTTTTGAATAGATATAAAGTTGGAAAAAACAAACACCACTATATCAAATATATCTTATTTTATCATAATTCAATAAATATGATTTGCATAATCTTATATATATATATATATATTAATATGTATAGAATGAAAAAAAATCGTGTGATTTCTTTAGTATTTGTGAAAAAATCAAATTCATATCTTTTGTCATTAGTTTTGTAGGTAGAGTAGCGTTGAATATAATAGAAACAAGAAATCATTAAGTTATAAATAAATATTTTATTAAAGATAAGTTGTATGTTATGTTTGGTTAAATGAAATAACCAATCATCTCTTACACATATAAAACTTATGAAAGAAATAGATGAGTGAGTTTCATAACCAAGTTATCTATAATTTGCAATAATTCACTTGTCTTAAAAGAATATATAAAATTATATTTGAAAAATATTAGTTATCTAAATGTGAGTCCAAGTTCTATAGTGGATAGGAATGAGAAAGTTGAGCAATATATAAGAAAAAAGACCCACCCACCTAATATCTTAAGGTTTTGAGTTGAAAGTGACGTCATTCCCTTATATGTTGACTCATGTCTCATTCTTGTGAGATCTCTCCAAGATTTTTCTCTTGAATTTTAAATACCATTAAGGTATGACAAGGTAAATATATTGAAAAACTTTGTATTTGTATAAATTAAAGTATGGATTTGGGTTACAAGTAAAATTATAGAAGCTATCTTCTCTTAGTCTCGTTGGTACACTTTTTTATCCTAAATCCTGCATATTGTCTTACCAGAATTAGTACATTTTTAAAAGATATAAAATGAATACAAAGGTATAATCATGGAATAGAAATATAAAAACTCACGCTATGTGAGCTACCAATTATTTTGAGAGTTTTATATTTGATCCAGATAAGAAGATTCAAACTTGTAAGCCTGATGCTATTATGCGGTCAATACAATTAAAGCTAAGTGGGAATTATAGTTATTCTCTAATCTATAAGCTAGCAAAAAAATAGTGGTCCTTAAAGGTACATCTTAATTTGTTTGTTTGTTAGGTATTGAAAATATCTTATCTATGTCAATATCAATTTATCATATTTTTCTAACCTATATCAATGTCTAATAGGATAAGATTCATCATTTTCAGTTTTTCTATAGTCTAGAAATCTTAATTGTTTGATGCAGAATAAATGCTTCAATAAGGTTTTATAGCTTAATATTAGTCTAAAAAATATATTTAGAAGGGTTTAAAAATCAAGTCCAAAACAATAGTGGAAGGTTGAGGGATTGTTAAGGACGTTTCAAATCAACAGTGGTATCTCATTTCAATGTTGAAACAAAAGGTAAGAAAAACTACATGATGCATATCCAAATAATGAAGAAAAACAACAAGGATGCACTAGGACATCCAGGAGTTACTAATAGACGTCTTCTTCATTCCTGCAACTCCATAATCTCGTGTTGCACCTCCATATTTTTTAAATGACAAAAATGTGCTTAGTGAAAGAATAAAAATGATATGAACGAGATTGAAAAGAGAAGACACAGGAGTATTGTAGGTATATTTTTGGTGAAGTTTGAGTATTGTTGTTTGGAGTTGGTAAAATATATAGTGGTAGTCTTCATTGTGGTGTGTATCTTATGGTGATTGGAGGATGTTGTATCTGGTTGCCATGATAGGAAGTGGAAGGAGGAAAATTGTTTTCAACTTTTTTTAGCTTCGGATTATGCAATCCAAGAAATCAGCTGATTGTACACTTCAAAATATATATATATA
>Ga0209489_105610_pt1 | contig 21472 bp, 4 predicted proteins | sample SiratrowhiteBW_FD_187527 | JGI IMG/M metagenome (GOLD analysis project Ga0209489, IMG submission 187527) | Root nodule microbial communities of legume samples collected from California, USA - Siratro white BW (SPAdes) (version 2) | ecosystem: Host-associated > Plants > Roots > Nodule | place: USA...
AAAAAAAAACAACAAAAAAAAAAAAAAAAAAAAAAAAAAAAAAAAAAAAAAAACCCACCATTTTCTTCTTCACCTTCTCAAAACACCATGTAAAACTCTTCCTCATACACTCACTTTCTCACATGCAACCCAATGCATAAACCTTCCTTCATTTTGTAGGGCCTCCCTCCCACATGATACATCATATATATCAAACTGACCTTCACCCTCTTTTCATTTTCCCCCACTTCACTACCTTTTCAATTTGTCGCCTTCTTTCTTTACTTTCCCTTTTCACAAACAAAATATCCAAAACTACCTTAGCAAACCATCTTCCTCCTCAGCCTCTATCTAATCCAATCTTGCACCTCAACCACATGACACATTTTTTTTTTACTTTTTTTTAGATAACATGGCTATAGTACTAGTACCCTTTTTAAAATATTTATTTGGGTGCATGATATATAACGAAATTAATGATTTTTAGGAAGAATTAACGGGTTAAGCAGACATGTGTTAGTGGGAAGAAATGTTGTTGTTGGAGCAGGAATGGGTTTGCCAGCGGATGCCAACTACCTAAGTACTTGAAATGAGTACAGTTATTAGTTAGTGAGATTTAATCACTTTGATATGTACTAACTAGTTTAAGCATGGTGCAGTCAACTAGAATGATAGATCACCAAAAATGGTGAAGCAAATGACAGTGGGATAATATACATGCTGCCAAAGCTGTCATGGTGCGTCGATTATATATATATGTTCGATTATATATATATGTTGTATGTATATGTTTGTTCAGTAAAAGGTAACTAAGCACTTCATTTTTTTAGTAGTTTATTGTGAATGGAACTTTTTACTGAGTCAAGTTTTGCATAAACTATTTGGTACATGGATTAGTTCTCAATGGCTTCTGTGTTTGTGATGAAATTTTGATGCTAGCTGGATGGTGTCTTTAAGAACCATATTCAATATTTCTACTATCTATATATCAGTGAGATTTACAATTAATAGTATGATTTTGAAATGTTTATTATACAAATGAATGAATTACCCATATGACAATGTTCAAGGATTTTTACAATGTAAATATGTACATTTTTTTTCTGACAAAGAGAGAAAGCAAACATGCATAATTAGTTGAATTCACATGTGTGTATTTTTTATTTAAAACAAATCATGTAACCTTATGTAACTTTTGACGTGTGCTGAGATCTATAGCAATATATAAATATCATTTTTTTGGTGTGTACTTTTTAAAGATATTTTTACTCTGGTATATTTTGCATCGGTAAAAGTCTAGGAATTACTGTTAAAAATAAATAACTGTAGTATTCCTTAATTTTTAATATATAATTGTTGCAATTATAGAGTGATTTTTTTTTATTTTTTTTTTTACATTTAGACAGACTGCAAAGTGATAGTGTCACTTTGTGTGTTTTATATATTTCTCGTATATTGTATGTTTAAATATATTTTTCTTCTTTTCTTTTATATTTTTCATTTCTTTTCTGCACAAAATTTAAAGATTATAGATAAATTTTGACAGTTTATACTACATATTTTTTTTTTGTTTGATGGAATATCAAAAGGTATAAGTAAATTTTGCTTATAAATCTAGTTTTTGTGAATATATTTATTTGTAATTTGCATCCTTTTAAAGTAGAAGTTATTGCTAAATTGTGGATTAACCTGATGATAAAATAAAGTAGAAAGTGTCAGACTAACTTACCAAATTAGTAATTATCAAAATTATTATTATATTTTTATTATTAAAATATTATTTTTCAAATTATTTAACTTATTTATTGAAGTTGTAGTGTTTTTCGCACTCTCACCGGTAAAAAAAGTTGAAACCAGCTTACTTACCTTAAAAAAATAGTGTATAATATATGCAAAAATATATTATTATTTATGAAGGCATTATTTTAACATATAGTTAAACCTTTTTTAGTAAAATGGAAAAAGTTGAACACAATAAATTATTTATTGACACGTCTGAGTTAATAATGATATCACTTATCACATTATATCTGATTTTATTTTAAATTTTACTTCATCACACTAGATACCACATAATTAGCCATACTTAACATGATAAGTTGTGCCATGATTTATCTGTCTGGGCTGATTTAGCTCACCATATTAAAATATTTTCTAATTTTGTTGCAGATGAGTGGAGCTCAGTTTTAGAAGTTCATTGGATGCAGTCCATAATCTAACAAATTTTTATTTTACACTTTTTTTTATTTCTTATTTTAACAGAATAATGTTACAGTAATTTAAAGGGACATATTTTGTATATTTAAATTTAAACTGAAGAAAATCCGGGTCCCGAAAAGAAATAGGGAGATCCCAAACATTTTTGGATTTCACTGTAACTAAATTTGAATCCGCCACTTATTTTTAAAATATTTTATTTTAAAGAGAAGGAAGAAAGAGCTGCAATCACTAAGGAAACTAATTAACAGATTATGAAACACAGATGCTTTTGGATAAGTTTCTGTATAAATTTAAAAGAAAAATTAATTCAATTTTTCGTAAATTAAAATTAATTTAAAAAAACATATGAGAAAATGTTTATAAATTAGTTTATAAAAAACATTTATTTTTTTGATTTTTGTAAAAGGTTTATACATGGATAAAATAAAATGTCCAAAATTCATCCAGAGAAAAAGAAAAAGTCTGTAAATAAATGAAGATTACCTAAAGATAATTTGCTTACCCATTAAATGGAATGCATGAAGGTGGGCCAAAACAAGTTGGATCAATTTGGATTGCTGCCCTTTATTGTGAGCCTTTGATTTTCCACTTTTCAAGCATAAATGAAGATTTATATTGTTTTACACGGAATGTAATTGCAATTACCTAAGTTGATAACTTGTACGCAATCCAAATCCCGATAAAAGTGAGGTATTCAAACGATAGAAAGGCTGACAGTGACCAGGATGAAGATTAAGAGCCTAATTTGCTTTTCTTATTTTTTAGAAATTGAATTATGATTTTTTCCTTTCATTTCGTAATAAACTTGAAAGAGTAGGCCGAAAGATTTTTAGTTAAAAAATCAAGAGCACTGTGCATAATTTCCTTTCTAGTTATAATTAACAAGACATCAAAATGTGTTAAAATAAACAAAACTAAAACCCCTAGTGATCTTCTTATGATAGACCTTACAACAACATGAGTTCAGAAAATGTCATTTAAGTTATTTGGAAGTAATAATTTGAAGTGATATTTTATTTAATTTGTGTAGATAAATATGTATAAGGAGTTGTTCATTTATGAAGGAAGTGGTTAAGAAAAGAATAAAAGTAGGTAGCATGTTGACATTGAATTAAATATGAAAGAATAAAGGAAATAGATAGAAAAAAAGGAGGTGGAGGATGATAGTGGTGGAACTGGAAGGAAGGAGGAATAAGCAAATGGCATGTACAGTGTACACGATAAAATACATGAATCTGGAAACCAATAAAAACGATATAATTAAAAAAAAAACAAAAAAAAAAAAACACCTGGTGCAATATAGCCTAGGCTGTTGTAACCAACGCGCGCGGTCAACTCAACGCGCTACCATCCAGACCAGCCGGAGCGCCACCCGAGAGTAATTCGGCGAGAGCCGTCATGGTTCGCACTTGCATCTCCAAGGCGGAGATATAGTCCGTGGCTTCTTCCAGAAGGTTCGGGAACGAGACCTTCCGGCAACCGGGAACCAACCGGCCAAGAACACGCGCTTTCTTCTGCACAGATGGTAACCGGTTCCGGTTCCTCCTCTCTCCGCCGTTGATTCTCGTTCTCTTCAATCCGGTGGACGGTGCCTTCTTCGCCTTCTTGTGCTGCGTGCGAAGCTTCCTCCATCGGCCGAGAATTGCACGGCTCCACCGTGTTCGTCCTCTGGCGGTGGCGGCAAGGACTCGGTCGGCGGCCTCACGGACTTGGCCGGCTGCTCTAGGCTTGGCCGGCGATGACGGAGTTCGGCGGAGAGCCTCGACGAGGCGGCGGGAGTAGATCCGTTGCTCCGTCTCGGATCTCCAAGGGATAGTGTTGGCGGAATTGTGATCTGCGGCGTGGTCTGCGATTTTCCTGCGCTTCTTTTGATTAGTTTCTCGCAACGTTTCTGAATTACTTGAATCTACGTTGGGCTCGAAAAACTCCATAGATAATTGCAATTGAATGATTTGTCGGTTGAGGTGAAGAGAGAAGAGGAATTTGAATGAACAACGAACTGTGAAAGAGAAGAAGTTGATGGTGTTTGAAGCCAAGTGAGGGGAAGAAAAATATAAGAGAAGAAGAGTATAAAAGGAGTTGAAGTCACGGAGAACCACGCGTCCTTTAGTTACTCACATTTATTGTCCCTACTCCTTTCCTTTCCCCTCGTTTTTTTTTTTTTTTCTGATTTTTTTAATAATACTAATAATTATCTTACAATATTATTAAAATAAAAAATATAATACCACCTTTTTCTCAAATGCACAAAATTGAAATTCTTCATGAAAGCTGTATATTTGTTTGGGATTTAGTTGAAGAGAAATAAAAAGTGCATAATCTTAATTCTTGAATGAAGCAAGACCTTTTAAACATATGAAAAAAAAAAGAAAGGGTATAATTAATTTGAGGGGTAATGAAAGGAAGATATGGTGAGTGGGAAGTTTAACTCTGAGTTTAGTTTGACTAATAAACCGAAATGAAAGATTAAGCAAGAAGAAGGATGTGGTTTGAATATGATAATAATAAAATAGGGAGAGATAGAGACCTCACATGGCACCTCCCATGAGGAAAGTTGAGGTTCATTTGATTGGACAAGATGGGCTAGTGGACAACTTGCCTAATTAATTTTATCGTATTCTATTCTCGCCCAATTCTAACTAATTCCTCAGTTTTGATCCTTTTTAATTTTTATTTTGGCTTTCAATTTCGGTTGAACAAACTTTAAAAATTTGGAAGTCACGGGAAGCACAAAACTATCTGTAATTAAATTGAGAACGGGGAGTCCATTTTCAAAACATGCACATCCAATTAATCACTATTATTTTGTGCCTCATATGGATAAGATCTCCCATGTTGCCTCAATCATCTTAACTTGCTTACAAAGATAGAACCTAAGGAGAGAGAAAGGGGACAACAAAGAAAAAAAATTAAACATGATTAGGTTAACCAATGTGTCTAACTTTCATTTGGTGCCACATTACATACAGTGACCTATTTGGATACCTAGTGCAATTCCGGGTATTTTATTTTATTTTGTGCCTGCTACGTCATCTCTCGCAGGTAAAACTGGTTCTTTAACTCTTACCCCTAATTCAAAAAGAGCATTTCAGAGTATCTTCAACTCTTTATTACACAAACTGCAAACTTTAACCCTTGGAGGGTTAAAAATATTGCTCTCAAAGACTGCAGAGGCATTGCTGTGTCTCATCTACTGTCAAGATTGATGGTCAGAGTAGTCATGACCTGGTCACGCTAAATGATAAAGTTTTCTCTTTTTCATTCGTTCATTTTTTGGCTGGGCATGAATGACAGGCCTAATGAGTCCATCCATAATGGCTAGCATGTGATAAAAGCCACAAAATGTGTATTATGATAATGTAAATCTTAACTTTACCTGCAAGGATTGTTATGTTCATGGTTTGGTTTATATTTTATGATTGTTACATGAATAAGTTTCCCCATGTTTTGAGCACGGGGCTTGAAAAACAGGTTGATGAATTGATAAAGTAATGGGTTTATTCCATGAAGGAAAAAAGTTTATTCTTTAATTGGAAGGCATTGATGATGAATGGAAATGACCTATTGGATGGAGAAATGGAGTTGGCTTCTGTTGATTGGTTCCTGAAATGGGACCAAACTTGTTTGTTTTTATTCTTGGCAATGATTAGGGGGTGATGCACCCAAATGGAAGCCAAAGATACAGAAAAAGGAAGACATGTGGTTGTTTTCATCGCACTTTCTATCACCTGGCCCTCTATTTTGTATTTATTTATTTGTTTTTCAATGTATGAAAGAAAGGGTTTTTAGACTCACTTCCTCCCTGAAACGCTGTGGCCAGGTTTCATCCACATTGCCCACCCCTTTTCTCTCTGGAGAATAAAAATATTCTACTGTACACTGCCCTGCATTATTGGTATCCTACGCACTGCATTTTGGCCACCACATTATGCAATTGCTTCCATGGCTTTGAGAAGAGCATGTTGAATTATCAGCAAAGAAGTTTAGAATAAAATAGCTTTGGAGAGAATGGAAAATTGGAAACAAAATCTGTGAAAAATCTGATCAGCCTCGTATTCAAATGGCAAGCCAGAGAACCTTGTCTCCTTGAAAGAGACAGGCCTTGCTGTCTTAACTCCCACCCAATATATTAAACAACAATGCAATTGGTCCAGTACAATGATTTTTTGCATTCAGCCAAGAAACAAACAATACACTGTTAATTTCATTGTATCATAACCATGTACAGTTGAAAACCTACGCGATAGTGAGACTGAGAGAGACCCTTCCTCTCTAGATACATATTTTCACCGCATGGTTATTAGGTAGGTCACTAATGTCATGTCCTAATATGAAACAAGTGAAACACATGATAGCTTTTTATATTCATTTTGTAAATGCTGTAGAAGAGTTTTGCATATTCAAAGTTATCTTGGTCAGAAACCATCTTTACTCCCTAAGAAACAACTGTTTTTTTTTTTTTTTTTTTTTTTTTTTTTTTTTTTTTTTTTTTTTTTTTTTTTTTTTTTTTTTTTTTTTTTTTTTTTTTTTTTTTTTTTTTTTTTTACTTTGTTTTCATGTGGGGTTACTAGGATTTCCACTTTAAAATCTTGTTATTAATCCATGTGAGAAGATATGACTTATATGATGTGATGAGACTTTTATGCAGCTCCTCTTCACAGTTTATAATCAATATTCAATTTGACTTCTCTATTAGACCAATAATTCCATCCATCCCTCCAGTTAATTAACCATGTTCCTTGAAGAACCCAATTTGCGTTTTACTTCCTCCTTTCGGACCATATTATAATAATTTGTTGGAAAGTTCAGCTCTTGGCACAAGCATTAGTATATATAATACAAAAGATTAGTTATAGCAGGTGACCGCATGAGACAAACAACATTCATTAATGATGCTGCTATGCTTCCCAACATGTTTTTTTTGCATTAAATAAACTCATACATATTATGCAGTTTCTTATTTTTTATATGCACGCATATCTTTTCACCTGTGATGATTCATGAATGGTTGACCTTGAACAGGCAAAGCACGAGCCGAGTCATCACAATTCACAATTTTGATGCATAACTATTGACAATTCAAATGTGAACCAAAACTCGTCTAATCATGTCTCGATAGAAAAATGTTTATCCTACGGGGATTCAATTACCGAACACTTTCCCACCTCAATATTGTTTTTTATTTGAGTAAAACGATGTGATGAAATAGAAACTATGTAATGTTTGTGATGTGTGATATGAATGTTACGAATGAGATTGTGTACATGTGTTGCATGAATAGAGATGATATAATTAAGGCTTAGAATAAAAGCACTAACCAAATGGCTTGTACCAAACTATTAGTAGACAAATGTTAGGCAGAAGTTTAATTTGGGATTTGGTGCAACTAACGCGTTTCACTCTGTCTTATCTTGAATATTATTATAATAATAAGTGTTGTGGTGAAGAAGACTGTTTCTAAACACTAATTAATTTGTTTGGAACCTCTTTGTGGGGGTGATATGTGCTTCTCAGCATTCTAAGGGCGAATAAAACACACGAATGTCCAATTATTGGCCAACCCACAAGCTTTATATTAATCAAACGCAACTGTTTGCCTTGCTAATCAATCCATCCCTTGCTTATCCACAAAACAATCGTCATAATGATGTTTATTTTGTATAATATGCTTTTAAACGTATTCTTCAATGTCATTACACACTTCTGATGTCATCTTATTAGCATAGAGAAAGCCTAAAGACCTGACACAGACATTGCAATTGTGAATTTGGACGGATTTCATTGGAACATAGATGCGTCTTAACAACGTTGTTATTTTATGGATTAATTTTTTTTTAAAATGTAGACATGGAAACTATTATTTTTCTGTTTGTTATAAGTCTTTAAAATTTAATGTAACTTGTATTATTATTATTATTGCCTAAATTATGAAAAATATTTTAAAAATGTTGAAATATGTAACCGAATATGATTTTAAATGTACTCAAAAGTAGCATTTTTAATTATACTGTTTCAGGAAGTGTAATTCTTGATAATATAATATGATATCTTGGATCAATCGTTTCGTAGGTACTTGAATTCTATATAATTTACTTGAGAGGAAAAAAAAAAAAAACTTCGATTGAAAAAAATGTGCGACTGTGCGAGAGAGGTTTGTTGTTGTGGAGTTGAGAACTCACTATCCGAAGGTGGCCTCACAACAATATTACCTTAATTTGGTTAATATATAGGCGAATTAATTAGAACTTAATTGTTTAGTTATCAATAATAAATTAATCTTTCATCTTACACTTTTATATACATTACAAAAAGACTTAAGATACTAGCAAAAGAAGTAGGCATTACCCTTATTTCCTTAAGTGTAAACCGTGTAAAAAAATATTTTATAGATATGATAAATTTACACAAAAATTTAAATATATCATCTTATACTAGAATGGTAAATTGATTATACATGACAAATTTCCCAATCCAATGAAATTATCTATTAATGTAATGCATTTTAGTATATTTCAGAAACTTTAGTGCTTAGACTAAGTGGTAAGTAGTTAAAATATTATTAAATATGAACGGTAATGTGAGAAGGTTAACTCACAATTATTTATTAAGTTAATTAATCATATACAAAGTTCATATTTCTGTCTATTTTTTTCCCTTCGTTAGTTGTAAAAATAGAATTTAATAATTACTCACTATAATAATTTTAATTTACTTGTCACAATAAATACTACAATAATAAACTTATAAATAAGACTTTAAATGATAAATTTATAAATAAGAATTGTTGCAGGAGACATCAATTACCTCATACAGGAAATCAAAATAGATTTAAGTGGAATAGTTATGTGTAGATTATAACATTCTTAAATAAAAAGAGTTATGATCTAACTATTGATCTAGTGGTAAGGGTTAAATCTAATTATTTCAAGATAGGTTAAATAGGTAAAATCACAAATTGTGATGCTTTGCTTATTATGATATGAAGTAAAAAAAAAAAATTATGTGCATTGACCATTAATTATAATTTTTGTAGTCTAGTGATAAAGGCTTAATTCAACAATACAATTGATATTAAAATCAATTTCAGGAATTCAATTCAATTGGATTGAGTCATAATCAAATTATGAAGCATAGGTTGTTGCATTGAATAACTTCTTTATATTGACATCTTGAAAGGACCATTATAAGTTGTATGTTTTAGAGTATTTTGAGTCATGACTTTCTATTGTAATCCTCTACTTTGTAGTATGATGAGTTAATGAAACCATATTTTTATCTTATATATATCTCTGTATAATTGGAAATACAAAATTAAGCTTTCACACATTGATTAGTGGTATTGTGTATCAAATTATTTTTTAAGAAATATTTTTGGTCAATTTGTAGATTTTAGACTATGTAACACCAAAATGATGTATCTTGTACAAAACATGTCATAATTAATATAAAAACTTATTTTATGTTAAAGACATGTCATAATTACTATATAATTGAAAGTTTTCGTAAGAAAAAATTCTGTGTCAATTTTTAGATAATATATAAAAGTTGAACTTTTTATACCTTTTATATTTATATCTATGATAATTATTTTATCGACAAAAAGAATTTAAGAACAATCGACAAAGAAGAAACCTTAGTATAGTATAGCACTTTTTTTTGTGATCTACTCAACATATAAACTTCAAATTTTAAAAAGTTAATAATATCATTTATTTTATTTTAAAATATGGATTTATAAATCGAATGAAATTTTATATAAATGATCTGAATTAGGATTTTACTATAGTAAAAGCGTTATAAGTATACGGAGTTCGGTAATATTTTTTTTTTCTATCCGTAATTTATTTTTATGTTCTCCCATGTGAAGAAGGATAGGTGAATCAAATTCCCTCTTAGATAATTGAGTTATAGAATATTTCTTTTTAATTTGGGTTTTATGTAAAAATTAAAATATATAATAAAATAGTTATGATGTTTTTTATGTTACATTTTTGTTTTTATTCTACAATCATTATTTTTTTTCTTTTTTTAATTTTTATAATAAATGTGCGGCTTAATAAAAAATTGATAAAAAAAAGTGCAATTAATAAAAAGTAAATAATATTATTTTAAACTTTAAAAATTCTATATAAATTTTATTTTATTTTTATTTTTGAAAAAAATCATCATTTAAAAGGAAATGGATAAATGTATAAATTGTGAGCACAAATATTTATTCTTGTGATACACCTTGTTTCTTTACAAACTTCTTATCTCGTTTTTCTCTTTTCCTTGTGAGGTCGAGTAATTAGTCTCCTTTTGAAAGAAAAACAAAAACAATACTTTTACTAGGAAAATGAAAAAAGGTGATTTTAACTCTTGGATTTGGGTTGAGCTAATGGCAAACATCTAAACAACTTTGTTTAGATTTTAGACGTCTTAATAGTTAAAGATTAAAGAAAATGGCACGATTATGTTGAGATATATCCCCATGATGTAAATAATTTGTCACATGGATTAAGTATTAATCTTCTTTAACATATGCAAGCAATGCAACTTGAATGTACCAATTATAGACAATTTTAAGGCCCATTCTTTAGAGCTTTCTGAAATGATTGTAATGTTAGAAATTTGTATCTTTTTGCATATCATATAATTAGGTTCATCAATGACGTTTTTAGGTTTAGAAGATGACTTTTGCCTATGTGTTTTCGTTATTAATTTTGTGTATTGGTGCAACATCTGTCACAATGTGCTTAGAATGACGTGATAAATGACAACTGAATTGAATAGAGAGTCATCACCAGTTTTATTTAAAAATTAAATTGGAAAAAAGATGAAGACCCTTTGTTTCTGGAAATAATTGGTCATTGAAAATTAATTTGAGATGAAGAACTGAATATTCATAAGAAAATATGGAGACTAAATCTTTCTAGGATTCTAATATATCTATTAACAATAACTATCTTATAATTAATAACTTTTAAAATCTCTTTTTAACCTCAAATAAAATAAGTAAATAAAGTAAACAGGTAAAATTTATTTTTAAATCAATGAAGAAATATAATATCATTTCTTCCTGACTGTAACACTTGTGACATATCAGTCGAAAATGATGTAAAGGTAGTATATCTATTCATTGTTGTTCCTATATTAATATATAAATTAAGAATACAATGTTTAATAAAATAATATAATATTATACATTCAAAAACTAAAGAAAATGAAAATCATCATACTTTTATCTGAGTTTTTCTGCTACCACTTCTAATATTATTAACTCATGTATGAAATACCATTATAACAGTTTATATTACACTTATAAAAGCATGGGCTAGTTATTTAAACAATTATACAATATGATATATCATAAAACATATATACCTATATCAATCAAACATCACATTCTTATTCTAAAAAAAAAATAAACATATTACACCTAAATTACTTCTATTTAAGAATATAATAATAATCAATTACATCTCAATAACATAAAACAATATAATGAAAATTGCTTCCTCTTTTTAAATAGTATACAAATATTTTCATATAATAAATTTATTTTTACTCATTTAAATAATTAAAGATAAATTCTGCTACTTATTTATTTTATTTTTTCTATTAGTTCAAACAGTATATCTTTTCACTTTTTTTTTTTCATTTTTGTCCTTCCTAATTATTTATCTTTTATTTTATATCCAATAAAAATAACATAATTGTGTTAATTGGCATTTTTTTAGAAAAGAGTTGACAAACTGTCCTATCTAATTGTCCTATTCAAGAGTAAGAAATGAATACGATAACATTTATAGATCGTGTTCCATCAAGCTTTCTCAACTAAAAAAAGTGACCATTTTAAAATTGAGAGTTGATAAGATGTCTCAATAAAATCAATTTCGTAATTTAAATTGGGCAATAAATGCAGTAGATATGGTTTTGTTTCTAATTAAGAGTGAGAGTTGACAAAAAGTTCTAGTTGTTTTCACTCCTTCATATAAATTAAGAAAAAAAAAATAAGAATAAAACAGTGCATAGAATTGTCTTAACAAAGGTGTCCTTTTCTTTTTTCCTTTTTTTAAAAAAAAAAGTTGACAAACTGTCTCAACTAATTCTTTTGCATGAATTATTTGAAAAATAAAAGAAGAGGTTGCATAATTATTGTTTAGATAATGGAATTAATTGCCTGAAAAATGTCATAAAGAACTTATTTTTTATAGATTAAAATAGACTCTAACTCTGTTTAGTTTTTCATCAATTTTATCCTAACCCTTAATGAAATCCGAAGGGCCATTCACAATGGCCTTTAAATTTTAATTAATAGTTACCCTTTATGTATTTGTTTGGACTAGAAAATGAAAAATGAAAAAAAAATAATAAAAGAAAAGGAATAAAAAGTGAAAATGATTTTTTTTTAAATTGAGTAGAAAGGTAAAAAATTATATAATTTTTTATATCAATAATTTTCTTTATTATTTTTAATATTATTTTGAATTAATTATTTATTATTATAATAGAAAAAAACACTCGTAATTTTACGAATGCCCCACACCATGTATCTTTCATGTTCGTTTGTTTCTTTCTTTTTCTTCTTTTTTCTCTCATTCTAAAAAATTATATATGCAACTTTCTCACTTTTTTATCATCATTTTCATACTCATTCTTCACCCTTCAACTTCTACCATATTCTTCCCAAATCAATTGAAACAAATAATTCAGTGAGTTCATGAAAGGACATGCTAAGAAGTGATGAGATGCATTTGTCAAAAATGGTAGGCGTGTGACTTGTCTACAACAGTGTCAAACTACGATACAAAATCATTCTTTCTAAGATAAGTTAAATCATTTTGAAATAAAAGAAATCATTTTAGTTATTAATGAGAAAAAATATTAAATATATGGTTATAAAAAAATTACACATATGAACAACAATTTTTCTTTATAATTAAGTATATGTTCATTTAAAGAACACAACAGAAAAAAAAAAACAGAAGGGAAGTTAATGCTCTAAAAGTTATTTTGTGTCTGCTGATGATTTGTAGAGCTTGTTTAATTTAGACGCTAAGAAATGTGTTAACTCTGTGATTATGAGAGTTTAAGTCAAGTGTTTCTAGAATGTTTCCACAGATGTTTAACACGTAATAGAACCACGTCTCAAACGTGCTTTCAAATTTATGTTAAAATGTTTGTTTCATACTTTTATGATAAAAACTTGTTCTCTATCCAAGAAAACAGTATTGTCACTGTGTTGAAGTGAAATCTCATTTGATTATTATTCACAAAAATAGATGTATGTATAGCTTATTACTTTAAAAACATTTATTATTTCAAAATCACTTTTTGGTCAAATCACACTTTTTGACTAAAATGAAGTTAATTTAAATTAATTTCTCAAAGTGCAAACCAAACACATACTTAGTTGATAAGTAATCGAAACTGCTAAGAAAGATAAATATGAAAGGATCTCAAGATTCTTAAGTATCTTCTTTTACAAGTGAAATATGTTAGATCCACAAAAATAATTTTGAATATTTGTAGATTTTAGTAGGTAAACATAATAATGGCCCATAGGATAATAAAATGTTGTGTGTTTGTTTCTGTTGGAAAAGATAGCCACCTCAAAGTATTATCAATTATTTTTATAAAATTAGATATTGGAGATTAGATAAAAATAATTGACACCATATAATGGAATAATCTTCATTTTATTAAATTAGTTTTGTAGCAATGAATTACACTTATAATTTTATATAATTTTAATTTATTTTAATGAGATTTATTAAATCTATTATGCCATTTACTATTGTATTTATTATTAAATTATCTAAAAATAGTTAGTTTTATACTGAAGATTTATATATTTCATCACGAGGAAAATGTGAGGTCATTTTTTTTTTTCATGTAACAGATCCACGTTTGTTTACATCTAGAAGGTAGATCAGAAGATGGATATAGAGCTAACAACTACTAAGAACAATTGGCTATAAAAACTATCAGTCTTTATAATGAAATTTTTACGTTGACCTGCCTCTTATCATCATATGGGTTAGCTTCTTCCTATCACACGTGCTAACTCACATTCACGTGTCCTCAGCGAGGTTATTCATATTTTGATTCCATGTATCAGTTCAACTGATTTATTAGTATGACTCTGTGATTGCATTTCTATTATTTTTTTCAAGCTTAGTGATTTATATGGGGTTTTGGACAACTTGTTGGAAAATAATGATGCAAATTTTTAAAACTCTGCTGAGTAGAAATATTAATTTTACTTGTTGAACTAGATGACTGAAGCAAGACTTGCTATTAGAATCAATATGATTTTTCTTGTTCTTGTTATCAGAATTTTGTCGGACATTTACAAAATTTACACTAAGCAAGATACCTGATTTAGAACTGTGAATACCGAATTTCTCTCTTTTTATCATTAATATACTCTGCAATATAAATAATTTAAACTAAATTGATATTGTTTGAATATCTCTTTTCACTGCATGGATACTAATTTTAAATGCCTATATTTTTTTTACTTTTACTAAAACTTATTTATTTTTTATAATTTTTAGGCTTCTTTGTTATAATAAAAAATTCAATTGAAAAGAAAATATTTATTAAAAAAAATTGTTTTAAAAACTTTTTGCTAGTCGGCTGTTGGATCAATATTGACTTAAGAATCTGTTCTCGGTTTTTATCAGGCTTTATTTAGCCTTATAGGCTCTTTTGCCAAATATAGAAAAGTAATACTAAATGCACCCCATTTTTATTAACAAACACCGTTCTTCTTCTCTTTGTTTAGTTCTCTTATTCCCAAGTAATTCTATGTTAAAGTGTTTACGATAGAGAACATTTAAACTCTTGATACCATGTTAAAGTGTTTACAATAGAGGATATTATGAAAAGAAAATGCTTCCCAATCACAACAAATTCCCTCTACACAAAATGAACACTAAAACTTGTTTTTGTGAACTCACAGAAAGTGCTCACTTTTACTCTATTAATACTAAACTATTCATTTTCTCTTATGTTATGAGAAACAATTTATTTAATTTAAAAAATAATAAATGATAACAAAAACCCATAAGAAGACATTAGATGTTCTCAAATTCTAACATACTCTCTGTAAGTAGATAGCGAAAGAATTTATATACCAGAACTACCAAAACAGCCTTTCACACATAAAATCATGGACCTCGTTCAAATTTCCCGTGTACATTTTGTTTCAAACTTACCAATTCCTCAACAATAAGGAGGTCAAGTGTGTGATGAATGAAAACTAGACATCTTTTAATACATTCTGAAACCAATTGCTTTCAGTTTTCGAAATTAAGTTTTGTATCAAGACATATCTTGTTTGGCATGGTAAATTACTAGTTCAGGTATTGAGATTATACAAATGGTGGTAACTTCAGTTTAATCATGAAGAGTAGTTTTTCTTTTGTTTGCATTGCCTAGAAATATCTGCTTTTTAAGGAGATGCAAAAAGGTCTGTCATAAAAGATGGCATCAGTGATATCTATTGGCCTGAAATGTAAAAGGTGCGTGCACTTTTCTGCAAGTTTCATTGCATATCCATAACATTACTCTTATATAAACGAGTCCCATTAGTTGTCTTTGTGCCCCAACTAAAACGTAGTCTGCAATAGGAGTTACACCAACATAACAAAAGCCTTTGCTACATATATCTACATACTTTTCTAGTGTTAAGCGAAGATGCTATGATCCAACTATTAAAGGCCCGTTTAAGCTGTTTCAAAACCATGGATATATACATACAAAATTGCTGAATGCACAGACATGGCCTCAGAGCAGAAATAACCCATCTACAAGTAGACTAGTGCAGTTACTCGGATTCTCTAGTTGCAACATCTAGTGGACAATAACCATCCCAATCCAGCTGAAATGAAGGATCCTTTGGTGCTTTTTCAGTCATTTCAAGAGCTAACCCAACAGTTCCTTTGTTGACAAGGGAGTCATCTGCCTCAGGTTGCAAAGTTACATGGTAATCACCACACATATCTTCCCTGGTATCTTGGGTGCTCTGTTTACTGTGACTAGCCATTGCTTCCTTAATTTCTTCTTTGTTCTTCTTGCTTTCCTCCACATATGGCTGCATGAAAAGTTATCAGAAATGGAAAATTCCATGCAGCCCCATTGGGGCATAAGAAAAAGAACAAGGATACATTTTTCAAGAATAGATACTATGCCAACTTCTATGTATACCTGTTTCTCAATTTCAGACATAGTCCTCCAGGAATCAATGGCCATATTTAGTATTTTTCCATCTATGGCCTGATTACAAGTTTTCAACCGTGCACATTCATGCTTGAGGAATATCTGATATGCAGTCTTTTGTCCCACCGGGGCACCTCGGCGTTTCCTTTTTGGTTTCGAAGGTGTTGGTAAAAGCACAGGCTGTTTCACATACCCAGGTCCTGCTAAGTTGGAACAAAAAGTATTGCATAAGCATCTCTAAAGTCACAAGAGACCACTGCTTTACTGAAGAAAACTAATTCATATCGTCTCAAAATAAGGACAAATTTTAGCCAATCAACAAACCTGTCGTGTGGCTAGAGTATTGCTTGGACATTTCCGTGGCCTTGTCACTATCTTTACTATCCATCATATGAGGCAAATGTGAAGTTGAGATCCTCTTCTTCCTAAGTGGACCTTCTTACAAAGAGGAAGATGTGTAAAGGGAGAAAAAAGAGCCATTAAGGTTAATTACTACATTTTCAGCCAAAAACCAAAGTGTAGCAAAAACATCAATTAAAGAAGTTGCTGAAGAGTCTTGTTTTATATATGTCCAAGAAGTAAATGTGTCCCAAGAACAGTACCATATATCAAACTTAAGTGCTAGACTGAATTTATATATACTTAATAACAACAAATAATAATAGGTCTCTTGGGCTAACCTTCGTTGCTGACAGATCGGGCAACTTGCTTTGCAGGACTTCTGTAGAAGTACAATTGCTCAAACTGGTAGAGAAGATGCGAGTAAAGCCTTTCAACTTGAGCACATAACTTCACACTATTCCCTTCCAATTTCAGGGCTATGACAACTTCACCCCACTTCTTTTCTCGACCAACCTGAAAACAAATTAAGAGAAAATCCATGACATTAACATGGTATTAAATTAGAGATAAATTCATGCAAAGATATATAACTATTTTAGCCTCTCTCTGTTATAGAACCACGATTTGGATAAATAAACTCAACATGCACAAAGAAGCTCCAATACAGACAAAATAACATACGAAAATAACACAGTCCCACAGGGTAATGCAATATATACCTGGTGATATCCTCCTCTTCTTGTCACCTCCAGGTAAAACAGGTACAAGTCCAGCAATGTTTCTCGGACATTGAAACTGCCAAGTAGAATTGGATTAGAGCATTATGATTCAAACCTAGCATACTTCACATCACCTTTCCCCACAGTTATCTATTAAATAACACAACAATTTCATGTTGAACTAACAACACAAGTAGATTTAGACTAAAAAATGAGATAAAGAACAACTGTGAGATAAACAACAGTTAACAACTCACATACCTTGATTGAGACAAAACAGATAATAATTTTGAATTAGTAAGGTGGTGATGGTTTTTGTTCATGAGAACAAGCTCAAACTGGAAAAATAGGAAGCCCCCACTAAAAAAAGAGTGAACTTTCTTTGCATGCAATGCATCTTATGAGCAACCAAACAACAGCTAAAAAGAAATATGATTTGAGGGTTTCACCACCCCATCAGAGAAATAAAACGAAAAAATAATGGGAAGCACGTTAAGGATATATAAAAACAAGAGGCAGCTAGAATGTTTTTGAGAGAGTGAAGTGTTGGTTTTATAAAAGCAGTAAATACTCACATGAGAGTGAAGCCAGAAGACTCCAACAACTGAACGAGTTTGTCATAGAAGCTGTCGGAGTCATCACTCGGAGAACAGTGTTCTTTGTGGGACCCAGCAGAGCTTGCAGTGGAGGAAACATGAAGAAGGCCCTTGAGATGGGTTTCGGATGGCAATGGAAGCATTATCTCCTCTTTCTTCTCCATGTTTGAGGAGGGAAGCAACGAAGCTAAGGCTGAAAGACGAACCCCCAACTAGTTCAAATTAACATGGAGACCTCATGCCTTTGCGACAGCTGCGCGCACTACGTGGCGTTCTTATTTTTTGCCCCTTCAAAATTTCAATGGATAAATATGATTTTGGTGCATTTTACTATTTATATTTTTGGTTTTGGTTCTACTCAAAATATAAAAAATTGGTTTTTCGCTCATCTAATACTTTAAATTCAAGTTGGAAAGAAATTCATATTTTAACTAATGTATTTTTAAGAATGACGATACTTTAACACCGTCATTTAACATCTCAATTACTGATAATCTTACATGAAAAAAAAATAATAACTTTTATTAAATTTTAAGGATTTCTTTTTAGAACAAATAAACTTCATTCTTATAACAACTCTTCACTTAATAATTAATTAGATCTATCTAGTTTAAATTCTATCTAGATTAAATTATAAAAGATGTATATATCTTACAAAATATATAGGAGACACTTTAGCGTTATAATTTTGCAGATTTACTTTTTTTTTTATTCTTCGACATTTTTTGAATGGACTTCTCGTTAATTGATACAATTTTCATTATTGTTTTCATCTTTTGAATATTTTTTATCTCTTGATAGGCTTTTTTTCTCCTTCATCTTTATATTGGTAGCACCAGAAATCGCATTTTGAATTCTATTTATCGCTTAGGACTGTTCTAAAACGGATGCGTCGGGGGTATCCATTGAAACAACATCATTTTTTTTTCTATTCCTATTTTTCGTCATGATTGCCGGGAAGAGGAGGCGAGGGCGAAGGAGAGACTTTAAGATTGTTTAACGTAAAATGAAAATAAATTTTAAGTTATTTTATGTGTATCGGTTGTGCTGGATTGTTAGTTCGGAGGTATAATGTATTCGAGACGAACTTTAGAATTGGTATTTTGGAAGGATGATTAGTCGTTGAGTTCCATTTTTCGGGTCGGGTGAAGGTGAGGTGAGTTGGTTGTTAGAAATTCAAGTGTGAGTCGAAAGTTTAAGATTTATAAACCTGTTGTTTTAAGGTTTTGGGTTAAAGATAATGTCATTCTTTTATGTATTTTTGGTCTTCGGTTTGTACCGACCTAATGATAATCGACTCATATGATGGGTTAAAAGTGGTGTCTCTTATGTATGTATATTTGACTCATTAAGGTGGTGTCATTATTTTATGTATGTTTGGCCTATTTTTCCTTTTCGTGAGATCTCTCTTATTAGATCTACAACAAGTAATATCATAAATACAACAGTAGTTATTAGTAAATGTCTGATCTTAAATTTTTCTTACTTATTTCTAGTTTACAAAATTTTCATATTTTTTTTTCAAAAATATCTTCTATTTTTATGACTCTTTTGGTGCGAAGTAATTCTCTATATATACCGATTGTTTGGTATGAAATGAATTTTCCTATATAAAATGTGATTTCTCTTACAATTTACAATTTACAGCACTGTTCAATTTTTAAACACTTTCTTATTTTTTAAAATAAAGATAAAAGTATCCTTTAGTGAAGTAAACAATTGTAGCACCTGATAATTGTTAAAAGAGGAATTATTTTGCATGGTTGTATTTTTAATTATGAATCGACTTAGCTACTGCCAAAGAAAACCTAAATGTATATAAATGAAAGAAAAAGAGTACATAAGTCATTGAGCATGTATTTCTAAAGAAAACAAATGCATTCACGGTATTATCTATAAAGACACAACAGGATACTGTTGTATCAGAATATATTTCTGTTTACAAAATATTCTTACCTGTTATGTATTAATACAATTCTACCCATACTTTAAGTGTAGAGTCATGATAAACAACTTATAAAGTTTTAAATAAAATATATATTTAATATTTAAGTTAATATAATTTATCAAATCTTATTATACTTCCTATTATTAAGACAAAAGTGACCTTTTTACCTTTTAAGATTATTTAAATTTTTTTAAAAATAGATAGTTTTAAAGAAATATATAAAATATTATTAAATCATGATTTAAATACGGATTTTAATCAAGAAGTTACATTTTAAAATATAATTTTGAAATAATCTCATTTAACAAATACCATGAAATCTCACTTCAAAAGCTGCCTTCGGTTGATTTATTTTTAGTCGATCTCATATTTTAACAAATTAATTTAAAATATAGCCTTTCATTAAAAATCATGTTTTAAAACATACTTTTTCGTTAACAGTTGTCTTTTAAAAAAGCAACTACCCACATTTGTATTTTTTAAGAATATCAATTTTGATAATTTTGAAAAATATTGTCTAAAATTGTAAAAGTCTGGTGATAATCTATCAAAAGTTTATAAGAAAGTATTTATAACTATTCTTTTAGAAGATGTGCATACAAGACAATATATTCACAATTAATATACACAATAAAATTTCATTTTATCTATCACTTAACATTGTTAATATCAAAATAAATTTTGCATAGTTTTAATATTAAGAAATTAGGTTCAACAATAATAAAAATAACAATTATTGGCCATAATATTGAAGAAATAATACATGTGATTGACATATTTTTTATATAACTTAATATATTTAATGGAGTATGTATTTTTTTCAAATTTAATTTATATATAAGATTTATGCAAATTAATTTACACAATTAAAATATAATAATTATCTATTTTAGCACATCATTTTATTCATTGATACTAAACATACATGTTCGCGCCATGGTATTTGGAGTTATATTTAAATTAGAGTTAAATATAGGTTAATGTGATGTATTAATTATTTTGTAGAGAACTACTATTGAAAATAGATCAAATATAGTTTGTAATTAATTTACCAAAACTGAGAAAAAATTGAATGTCTAAGCTTTATGGATGTGATTGCTTATCGTTAACGATTGAAGAATACTATCTATAAGAGTTAAATAATTTTTTGGTTCCCAGAAAATATGGTCATGTTGCATATGATTTTCTAATAATATTCTAATAGCATTTTTTTTTTTTCTTTTGATTTCCAATAATTTTACATTTTTGCATTTTTATTTTGGACTACGTCCATCATTTATATAATAAGATGTCTCTTAAGTGATTCTAGCAATATATGAAGAATATATGAGGAGAACTAACATATGTAAATTTTTAAAATTGTTTTGTTTGAAAGGGAAATAAATGAATATGGTGCAAAGAGTATCATTTCCCTTTATTCTACATTATGCATCTCCTACTTTTTTTTTTTTTTTATTTTT
>Ga0209489_105611_pt1 | contig 21471 bp, 13 predicted proteins | sample SiratrowhiteBW_FD_187527 | JGI IMG/M metagenome (GOLD analysis project Ga0209489, IMG submission 187527) | Root nodule microbial communities of legume samples collected from California, USA - Siratro white BW (SPAdes) (version 2) | ecosystem: Host-associated > Plants > Roots > Nodule | place...
GGTTTTTGCGAACTTGCCTTATCTTGTTTTTGGTTTTCCATAATTTTCCTTTAATAAATTATGGTGGCGACTCCTCTGTTTTGAAAATGAAAATTATTTTTTGTTCGCCGTCCCCGTCGTGCCCCTGGTTGCGACAACATTGATATATCTTTTTATACTCAATAAAGTTTAAATTATTTGAATGTTTAATTTATTTTCTTTCTCAAAGATGACACTTTGTTTTTATTTGGTATCTTTATAATATGACTTTTTAGTTGTGGTTAATGATTAATGAGTTTGGTGAACACTTTGATTTTATGACTAAATAAGTAGATCAAATCAATCTACTTTTATTATAGTTCAATAAATATTTGAAAATAAGTTGGATGAATAAAACATTTTTAAGTAAATCAATCCACCTAACAAACCAACCTACGATCTTGATCGATTGAGTTAGATTACAAAATTTCTTACTCACAAAAAAACTAAATTGAATTGAATTGAATTAATTAATTTTTTTAACTTAATCTGTGGTGAGTCAATCCCGTGTGATTTGGATTGGTTGTCTTTAACATCCTAATTACATTGAACATATATACAAATCGAATATTTTTTAGAGCAAAATTTATTTCATATTCACACGAAATCAACCAATATTATTTCACTCTATTTTTCTACCTTTTAAATGTATGAGTAAATTAATTTTAGAAAAAGTGATTAAAAAGGTGTAAAATTTCTTTTGTTAAGAAAATTAATTACTAATAAATATTTCTATAATAGTGCACTGATAAGAAAAAGTAAAATGGGGTATTTCAATTATTTATGAATCAATTAGATTATACTTAGCACAATGATTAGCTACGTATACAACAATGTATAAATCAAAGTAAAATAAGCTTCTCCTTAAAATAAAATTAGTTTATGTATAAATTAAGAATAAAAATATGGAAAAGTTATATTAAAGTGTTTTTTTTTTTAATTTAATTTGTATATAAACTAATTTTATTTCATGATAAAACTCTTTTTAACTTTTTCTTTTTACTTTTCCTCTCGAAAGTGCTTATGGAGCAACTGGTTCAAACATGCCATTAAGGTCTATTTTGACGAAGTTAAGTCAATAATATACATATGTCTTCATATTATTGCATACCTTCAATTGAAAATTTTAAGAAGTAGACTTCAAGTTTAATTTATTCTTACAAAATTAGCTTATAAAGTAAGGTTTTTACTTATTTATAAACTATGAAATAATCATTCCTAATCGATATGATCTCCAACATATCTCTTCACGCCAAGACTAATCAACTTGTGCATGGGACTAAATATTTATAGTTGGTCTAATTGTGGTTCGATGATGGGTAACGTGACAGGTCAATCAAACCTTGTTAGGATAAACTTTAAATGACTCTCATACTATCTCTAGAATAAAAGAGAATAATTCTCACTTATTATTTCTCTTTACATACATTGAATACAGACACATATCTACATAAATAAATGGGTAAGATAATTTCAAAATCTTACTGTCCTTGATTCTAATAAAATAGTATCCTTCAAATTATGAAATTTACAATTTTAAATAAAGATAAAATATACATAATTAAAACCCTAATAAATACATAATTAAACTAATATGACAACATTAAAACCAGTACAATAAAAATAGTAAGTTTTCTAAAATAACTGAACATATATTTTGTTTATTGTCAAAGTTGTGGTAGGAGTTTGTGTCTTTTAATTGATGAAATCTTTACTACACTTAACTTGTTGTGCTTCAAAGTATCTTTAGTTTGGAATATCTTTTTTCTTGTATTGACAAAACTATCTTAACCATTCAATAGTAGAAAGTTGGATTGCTTTGTCAGAGCCTTTATAAGGATTCATGAATCAACACACTTATGGCTTCACAAGACAATTGGATAGATTCAAATTGAATATGTATCTTGTTATAGAGCTTACTCTTGAGCCTTGCATCTTCTTTTATGCGAGTTTCAAGTGAACATTGTATGAGGCTCGTATGAGACAAGATAGGTTAATGACTTAACAAAGTTTTCTCTCTTATGATCTTGTAGTTTTTCCTAATAAATATACTTTAAACAAAGATATTATTTCACTCAAAACTAAACATTTTATAATAATCAAAAAGGGTCATTTAGACCATCTTTGTCTATGAACATTAGATTATCTTTGTTTGTGAATACAAGATTGTTTTAGATTAGAAATTTGAGATAACATTAGATCAGATTGCAACCGATAAGATTATTCATATTTAACAAGATCTCTTTTGAGATTTGGAGTTTCATCTTTTATGAAACCTAATCCTCATCTGTTAGATGGTTTTCAAGGTAATCTTATTATAAGTTTGAGTCTTTTATCATTTTTTTACAAACGTGGATATGACATTTCTTAAAGTTTTGTTCTTTAAAATCATATTGTGTATTATTAGATAATGATCATTTGTAGAAAGTTTCTTCTCTAAGTGCTTTTATTTTCAAAATAAGAGAAATATTTTCCCTTTCTTCCTTTAAAGTATGAACTTAAAGAAACACAACTTTCTTTTAAGCTTTTGTGTTATTCATTTAGTTTTTCAAGAGTGTGTAGCTAACCTATCATTTGTAGACATGCTCTTCTCTAATTGCTTTTATTTTCAAAATAAGAGAAATATTTTCCCTTTTTTCCTTTAAAGTACAAACTTATTTTAAGATTTTATATCATTCATTGAGTTTTCCAAAAACGTGTAGTGGACCTATGTTTTTGCTTGTAAGATCATCTACAGGTGACTGCTTGTTTTTCAAAGATTTGATATGATTTGGTAAGTTTTTCAGTTTTCTTTTGGATATTTTATAAGCTTTCGAGAGAATGGAAAATTTTGATAGGAATTCATGATAGTCTTGAATAATAGAAAAAGTATTATAAAATTTAACCTTGTCATTAGAGTCATCTGATGCAGGTTCAGATGTTTGTTAATCATTAGACATAGGTTGGAAACATCTTCAATTTCTTCAGAATTTGATTCATCTAAGTCTTTCCATGTGGAAATGAAAACCTTAGTAACTTTCTTATTTAAAAAAAAAGAGTCTTTGTTTATCTTGACTTTTCTCCTTCTTATGATATAAAGTGATCAATTTTTTTGTACTTATTGCAAACTACCTATTCTTCTTGTCATTGGATTCTTTGGCTTGTTGAGGTAGAGCTCTTTATCCACTAAAGACGTCTTCCACTTTTCACATTTGGTGGACTTTTCTTGAGATGAAGGAGTGTCATCTTCTTCCTCAAAGTCATCATTATTTGATGGTTCTTCAACCTTCAATGTTTTAATGGGAATGCTACTACTATGTTGATCATTTAGTGCAAGGGATTTGTCCTTCTTCAATTTTTAGCTTATATACCTTGAGGATACCCATGAACTCTTCAAGTGACATAATATTCAGGCTTTGAGAACATTATCACATAACGTATAGGAATAACTTTTCAAACTTTTTGTCAATATGATTATCATTATTATAGTGTTTTCCTAAAAAATGAATCTCATTCAATATGATTTGAAATCTTAACATACATTTTATGCTCTCATTTTCTTCCAAGTTGAAAAGTTTGTACTGGCGTGTAAGTAAAATAATTATGTTTTACCTTACTTAAATCCTTATACATAATTGTAAAAACTTCTCACATTTAAGTAACTGCTTTGAATGTGCTTACCTTTGATAATTGTTTCCCAAAAAGGGTACACATTAGAGATTGTGTGCCTTTAAGTTGAGCATATATATTTATTTTTACTCATTAGTCCTTAAGATTATGAGCAATAGCACATTAATTTCGTTTATTGGTATGTAACTATCATTCTCCATAAACTCCATCATCTCTACGTGACATGACTTGAAGAATTCTATTATTTTGTTGCTTCTAGTAGAAAATTTTCTTAACTTTGAACAAATATGGTCCACTATAACTTGAACTTTGTTATCCATAACAATGTTAGATCTTTATTCTTGTCTGCGAAGAACTAACCTTATGATGTTAGCTCTAATACCAATTGAAAAGAACAAGTTCAGTTTAAAAAGAAGGTTGAATAGAGCTTTAAAAACTCTTTGATACTTTCGTAAGATGTTGATAGGTAGATGATCAAAGAAGGACCACCTACTAGTTTGAAAACAACCTTAGAAAGGTTTTCATCAACAACTTGTCAGGGATAACAAAAACTTGTACAAGTATAATAACTGAAGGAAAGAGACACTTAGTTTTTATATTAGTTCATTCAACCTAAGCTACATTAAGTTTTCCTTTAAGAACTCTTAAAAGGTTTTACTATAACCAAATTGATTACAAGTATTATTTATGCCACTTTTAGCTTACAACGAGTATTCTATTATTATCACTTTTGTTTATAACAAATGAAGTGTTGAGATGTTACAAGGAAAAACTCTCAAAAGAGAGGGTATGAATAAGTACTCTTAGTTGAAAGTAATTTTGTAAAATAAAGGATTTACAAAGATAGTACACACTCTTTTTCCTTTTATAATATGATTTAATGGAGCTTAATATATGAAGTAGCAAAGGCCCAAGTAACTTCATGATTCTATGCATTGTTAGTTAGTTTTACCCGGTGAGACTTCTATGTATAGATGTGTTAAATAAGACTATTGAAACTTTTATTTGAATCTTTTGTTCTTGAGTTAGAGTTTTAATAAAGGTTGGTAGCCTTTTACCTAACATATATTTGTTGCACTCAACTTGTTATGCTAAAAATACCTTTCATATTGAACATTCATTTCTAAATTGACAATACTAAATTTAACATATAATAATAGGAAAGTTGGTTTATTGTGTCAAAACCTTTATTAGCATGTGAGTTATAATTGTTGATGGCTTCTTAAATGTTCTAAAAAATTCAAATTGAGTTTATGTCTTGATTAGTGGTTTCATATTTAAGTATTGTGTCTTCTCCTAGATTAACATCATTTATAAGTCATTCATAAAGTAAATGGTCTAGTGGCATGTAAAGATTGAGTTTGATTTCTCTTGAGCATTTGATTGTTTTATCTAATAAACAAACTTTTAGTATATTCATGCTATGATGGCAAGTGCACCAATCACAAATATAATAAGTAATAAATATATCTTTATCTCAAGAGACTTGTGCAATATACGACAATAAATATAATTATAACAATATTGTAAAAAATAACGTTATCGCATACTTAGAGAAAAATATTAATTCATCAATACTTAATATTGTTTACTATGATCAAAATCATATGGTGTCTTTTTAAGATTGATCTAATTGTTAAAGGCTAGATTGTCGTTTATTACACTATTCAGACAAGACCATCTTCTATTATGTATAAATTAAACAATTGTCTCATCAAATAAATGTTGTTTGATATTGAAGACTTCTCATACATACTAGAAAGAGTAATCGTAAAAATCATATGAATGTTTCTTTTTCAATGTATAACATTGTGAGATAACAATAAAGAAATAATTACGAATGATTTCCTCTCAAGAAAATCACATTTTTTATTCTTCGTACCTTATTTATTTATTGAGAGACATGGATACAATTTCTTCTAATACATATACAGACTTCATCAACATCTTCCACACGCCAAAGTTCCCACCATTAAAGATCTCAATTTTAACTTTTCTATCTTCTACGACCATTATTCACATTCAAATTTGATTTATTGGGATCATGTATAAAATAAATCATAACAACAACCAACTCTTTTATGTCAATTATTGGAAATATAATCAAATTTATATAAATTTAAATAAGTGTGATCACACAAGAAATTGATAACAAATTTCAACCAATTATACCTATGTTTTCAAGTTGTTACAAACCTTTATTGAGAGAGAAAATTATAAAGTTGGTGTCTATAAAACACTTAACTCAACACAATAATATAACTCACTTACACTAAGAAATATAAGTCACATTTATTCTCTCTCACACTATTTCTATTTTCTTTATGTTGAAATTATTTTTAAAGTGATTATACTTGTAATATTTATATATGTACAAAAACACTCATTTAATTTCTTATTTTATGCATTTGTTTTTATTTTTTTGTTTTTTTTCTTAACAAAGAATGTTACCTCACTTATTACTTTAGTAGTATGACTAATCATTCTATAGTTGTTTTAATATTTATACATGTACAAAAGACACTCTTTAATTTTCTTATTTTATGTAATTCTTTTTTTCTTTGGTCTTCTTTCTTTTTTTTTTTCTTTGAATAAAAAATTGATACTACACTTATTATTTTAGTTGTATAACCAAGTCCAATCATTATACAATTTATATAAATTATTAATTTTTAAATTTGTGAATTACTTAATTTTATTTTTATAATTTTCTTTTTAATTTTCTATCTAGAAGTTCTTTAAAAAAATGTCCAAAATCTTGGAAAAGGTGAGATTTAGTTGTCATACATACAAATATTCTCTCTTATCAACAAAAGAATAGTAGTTATAAAAAGAGTAAAGCAAAATATGAGATATTGATGGAGATGAATGAAATCCACTTTAAGTTATACATAATTAGAAATTATGTTTATTTACATTTTGTCATTTATAGAATGTAATAATATTTAAACTAAATTATAGTGTATATATGGACTACCTGTATTATAAACTTTTTGAAAATAGGAAAATGATACTTTGACACCACTGTTTACCTAACTCCCATTTAACACTCCTACGTGTCACATCGGCCCACCAGAGCGAAAGAGAGAGAATGTGTTTGCTTTTGTTGTATATGAAAGGATAATTTCGTCAATTTCATCAATTTCGTCAATTTTGTTTTAAGTGGTTAGTCAGATATATCTAAGTGGTTAGTGACGTTGGTGTCGTTATTATTAGCTAACCACTTATATTTGCAGGACTAATAACCTAGATAAGGTTGGAATAATTGACAGGTACTGATTTAATATGGGTGTCAGAATTATGAACGTAGCTAACTACTTAGATGTACACGACTAACCAGTTATTTAAGGTTAGAAAAACTCACAAGGATGTGATTTAATATGGGTGTCGGAGTTATGAACGTAGCTAACCACTTAGATGTACACGACTAACCAATTATTTAAGGTTGGAAAAACTCACAGGCAGTGATTTAATATGGGTGTCGGAGTTATGAATATAGCTAATCACTTAAATGCACATGACTAACCAGTTATTTAAGGTTGGAATAACTCACATGTAGTGATTTAATATGGGTGTCAGAGTTATGAACGTAGCTAACCACTTAGATGTACACAACTAACCAGTTATTTAAGGTTGGAATTACTCACATGCAGTAATTTAATATGGGTGTCGGAGTTACGAACGTAGCTAACCACTTAGATGTACATGACTAACCAGTTATTTAAGGTTAGAAAAACTCACAAGGTTGTAATTTAATATGGGTGTCGGAGTTATGAACGTAGCTAACCATTTAGATGTATACGACTAACCAGTTATTTAAGGTTGGAATAACTCACAGTAGTGGTTTAATATGGGTGTTGGTGTTATGAACGTAACTAACCACTTAAATGTAAATGACTAACCACTTTGACGAAATTGATGAAATTGACGAAATTTCCCTTCCGTATACAATAAAAACAAACACATTCTCTCTTTTGCTGGTGGACCCACGTGACACGTATGAGTGTCAAATGAAAGTAGGATGAATAGTGATGTCAAAGTAACATTTGACTTGAAAATAACGTATAACCGGTATTCTATCCGTGCAACATAGTCTTCCAAATGTTCTAAATTATGCTTGGGTTGTCTAACCATTGGTTGTGAAGGCAAATAATCGAATGCAAAACTGAAGATACATGAATAGAATATTTGATATGTTCGATTATTTTTATGAATCAAATTTAGCAGCAGCATTGTTTTACAGAAAAAAGGCAAAATAATCTTCACATTTTTTGGTGCTAGCATTTATAGAACATATGTGGTATAGATACAACAATTTATACAATATCACTTTTTTCTCTTTTCATCTTTTTGACATGTAATTTATAAGAGAGAGAGAAAAAAAGATCTTATTATACAAAATATTGCGTGAATTGTTTAACAAGAACATTTTTCTTTATAAAAATTTCACAAAGACTGGTGCGATGAATGAGTTGAATTAAGTGCAAGAGGAGTGTTGGTAACACACTTCCTAACCCTACTTGTCTCCTCATTGGTAAAACCCATAGTTCTTGGCATCGAGTATGATACTCCTTAATCCACCGATTGGTGATAGAATCATGAGTAGGAGGCCAAGTATAATGCAAATCTGAAATCAGGGAAGCCCATTAGGTAAACAAATTTTCCATCAAACATGTAGGAACAAGCATATATAGGCAGTAGAACATACCCAGTTGGTTATCCAGGATAAGCTGAACTTCCTAGGTTTGTAAATAGCAAGCCACATAACACAGGGGAGCTACAAAATTATATAACGTAGAAAAATGCACTCAGTGGTATAAATTATTAAATCATAAACACAGGTAACACCAACTTGGCACACAACTCTTCTAACACAATTTATGTCAACTTATGTTGATATCATTTAACAACATTGTATAATTGTACAACCCATTTTTTTATAATTTTCATACAAAGATAGGTTTTTTCACAAAATATATTCCTTTTATGTATATAATGATGATATGATAAATATATATATATATAACAGAGGGTTTTGAGGGACTTACAAAATATGTTGTTGGAGCAAATGCAAATCCTCCAAAAAATCCGAGAAGGGAACCAAAGAAAGGGAAAGTAATGGCCACAAACAATGTAAAAGCTGAAGCAAAGTGGTTACAATAATGAGAGACAAACAAGAGTGGATTTCAAAAGTCATTTGACAAGTGAAGTAGAAGAAAAAAATATAGAAGAGAGAAGAGGGTGATTCATGTGCTCACCGACATAAACATTGCGCTCCACAAATCGTAGCCACCAGCTTGGCTTGAAACGCAATTGTTTAACCATCAATGTCTCAATCATGTCAAAAACCGGCATTGCATATAGCTGCATGCAGATATAGACACCAATTGGAAGCAAAAGAAACATAACCCAGCATTACATTAAGTTTAATAAAAAAAATGGTTTTTCTTTCCCTTTTATGAATAGTTATGAATGAAAAGGTTATAACAAGGGAACAAATGGGGTTCTCACAAACCTGGTAGCTTCCTATGACATGGATGACGACAAACATGTTAGCAGTTACTATGAGCCAAGTGGGTTTGTTGAGGGAGACGAGGATGTTGTCTTCAACGGAATTGCCAAAGACCCAATAGCCAATGAGAGCAACAGGGAAGTAACAGAGGGCCACAACAGAGTATGCGATCAAAACTCCCCACCACATGGGACGCTTTGAGGGCTTCTCTGGGGTGGAAGGGATGGTTGCTTGAATCTCCAACACCACATTGTGTCCAGCATAGGCAAAAGCCACGTCACCTAAGGCATTCAGAAAGTTGAAAAATGTTCCTGCTGAAGTGGTCGCCTTGTACCCATACTCAACCTCTCTGTGAGGATTTCCAACATGCTTCTCCACCGAAGCCACCCATGCAATCGTTGAGTAACTGTACAACTCATACTTTCAGTAAATCCATTCTAAAAATTACATAAAACCTCCATATAATCAAGTTAGAGCCTCATTACAGATAAGTTAAGAATTTATTATATAAAAACCTCTTCACACAAAAAAACGTACAGACACATAATATTTTTATTAAGTTTATTCTTTGTTTTTTTAAATATCTGTGGGTCCATTGGGCTAGTAATATAAATTTTGGACACACTGGATATAATTGAAACAATTTTCAGGCCTAAATTTATAAAGTTAATTGAATCAGGATGTTATTCCTAACGAAAATTAATTAGAAATATTCGATTTTTTACAAGCATTATCATGTATAAATTGTATACTTTCGAGAAATCATAAATAATAACATATCATATCACAATTTGTAATTATATATGATAATATAAGAATAGTTATGTTGTTAGTATATGTATGTATATTGTTTAGCCAGAAAAATTTATATTTAAAAATCTATAAAAATATTCGGCCAATTAAAATGATATCCTAAAACAGGATCTTAATGTGCCGTACGAGAATAAACAAATAAAATGGAAATGGATGTTGTGTTACAACAATAATGGATTTTAGTGAAAAGTCAAATTGTACAAGGGAACTATTTATTTTCGATTATCTACTGCTTCAATTAAAGTGGTTGCCATTTTAGTTCAATAACAAATAACAGTCATTTTGATATCTTAATTTTTAATTATCCTTTACTTTATTCATTTTTTTTAATTTTAAAACTATTTATAGTTACACTTAACCTTGACTAATAACTTTGTTTAATTTTATTTTTAAAAGTATTTACTCACTTAATATTCCCTAATTAAGTTTATTTGTTTGGATAACTTTAAAACTAAATTAACAGTTATTTTAATTCGTTAAAATGTAAACAATTATATTATTATTTGAATTTACATTTATTACTATTTCTCTTCAGCCAATTTTCTATGATTTTTTCCGATTCAGTTTGGACCTAGTGATCCTTAAAATTCATAAAAAAGATGTTGATCTCAGGTCGGTATGTTAAACACTTGCATAATTCATAGTTTACTAAAAAAATAATAAATTTTATTTGAATACCATATAAAGTCCTCTTTCAATTGTTAATAAAATGTTTTTAAAATAGGAAAATAAATGAAATTGCCAGGATTTACTAAATATGGAAACAAAATAACAATTAAATGTTAATCTTTTACTTATCTTCTCATAAAAAGAAAGTATAATAAGTGGTGAATACGTAAACAACAAGGCTTTTGGAAGTATTACTAGAAAATAAATGAAAAAGACAAATTAATATGATGGGAGGGTTGGTTGAGTTGACTTATTGACTTCAGATGCTGACTAATTGGCATGAGAAAGAAAAAATGGATGATTACCTGAGAGACATGATTGCTGCAGCCAAAGAGATGCCAGAGATGGCATTGAAGTTGGGAAGGTGAGAGAGAACAAAATGGACAGAGCCAAAGATGATGATGAAGTAAGTGGTCTTCATGTTATCACAATTTTTTTTGCACACAAGGTCATGAATTTTTTGCAGTGATTTTCCTCCAGTGACCATGTACACAATGTCCACACTAATCTCACATATCAGTTGCTGAGGCACCACAATCCACAGTCCCAGCTTTTCCCCAAAGGCATGCTGCCCCAGCTCATGGTACCTGTCAAACCGTTTCCCTGGCACCATCTCATGCATCTCAACCATTTGCCACAGTGTGTAGAGAGTGATTATCCATGACAGCACAAGAATAACCACACCAGGACCCCTGTTCCACCAGATTCAAACATTAGCATTCATTCACTCTATTTAGACACTTTCTCCATCATCAAGAACTTTTATTTCTTTTACTCCATATAGTAAAAGAGATTCACTTTTGCCAACCCTTTTGAACCATTTCTTAACTGATAACTTGTAAAATGACAAAACACAAGAAAAAATATAACTTCTTTGCATCTGGTATATGGGAAACAATGTAACATACCATCCAAGACTTGCCATGGCAGAAGGAAGGCTGAGCACTCCAGCTCCTACCATGGCAGTGACGTTGTGAAAAGCCGAGTACCACCATTTTGCGTTCCTTGAAGAAGTTATGGGAAGCCAATCATCGATTGCCTTCTGCTCCGCAGTTCTCTTATCAATCTATATAACAACCCAAAAGCATCACACACATGAAAAATTCCAGAACTAGAACTACAAAGTTACAGCAATAGCAGTAGTATTATATAACTTTTACCTCAGGTTCTGAGAAAGCAAACTTTTCACTAGTTGGAGTCTGAGTTCCCATGGTGGTGAAGTGAGCACTTCGGTCCATGGAGGTGAAGTGTGCACTTTGGTCCATGGTGTTAGGAACAGGTAATTAGAGTAGGTTGTGAAGTTTTCTTGAATGGCATAGTATAATAACTGCCAGTGCTTGTGAAAGAGACTCTCCAGAGAAGTCCGTCCTAGTGGTGACAGAACGAGCACAACACAAGCCGGCTATTTGTTTGACACAATAATTACAAACGCGTTTGTAGAAATCCAGAGACCTCACTTCAATGGTCCATCGTTGACAATTCTTCAGGCTATAAGGAGTAGTAATGCCTTAACATAAGTACAAATGTTTATTATTTAGTTCCTATATATGGTTGCTCTGACACTTTTTATTTTATTTTATATTTTAGATTTTTATATAAACAACTTTTGGACGTTAAACATTGTGCTTTGATTTTTATGTCTAAAACCTATGTGTTTTACCCATGTATGAACTATGTTATAATTTGTTCTATACGAGTTACTTTCTCTATTTTGTTCAAGTCTAGATTGTTTGGGAAAAATAAAAAAAAATACATGTATGTAAATTAATTAAAATTTAGATAAATAGTTAGATTATAAATGTAAAAGAATAATTAATATGATTTTGAACTTTGAAAATGACAATTGAACAGAAAAAAAATACCATACTTTAAAAGGAATCGTTGAACATTGTTTGCACCTTTGTTTGTGATCGGAGAAAAGCTGTCGTAAATTTTAAAATGAAGATGTTCTTAACCCGCACCATCTCCAAAGTGCATGATATATAGGGATGTTACATGTAATCTTGTTTTTTTTCTCTTTGTCGATAATAATCACCTGAACATCTCTAAATATTGTTTAACTTCTGTGATTGCATTAAAAGCATCTAAATTTAGTGAAGCTATTTGAAAACTCATAACAAAAAATTACTTATATGAGGACTAAAACATAGATTTCTTGACTTAAAAGGCTAAACCATAATTTCTAGACAAAAGAACTAAAATAGAAAGTTTTGGTAAATATCAGATCAAAAGATAAAAAAAAATACTTATAAAGGGACTAATACAGAGAACTTTTATGTGAATGTATACATAGGGATTAAATTATTAATTAAACAAATTTTAAATAATGACTTGCTCAATCTAAATTAAATAAGTCGTGCATAACATATTGTGAGCAACTCAGCACGTGCATTTCAACATTCTATCTCAGCTCTTGGGATAACAAATAAATTATTAGGACTTTATTGTTGCTTGTGCATCTAAACGAACACAGTTAACTAGTCTTAAACAGAGGCATTGTGAATTGGATGTTGAGTTGAAAAATATGCATGAACCGTGGATAGAAAAGGTTGGATTGACACCGGAATAAATTGATTTTCATCTTACTTGTTTAGTTTATGGTTTATATTTACATAGGAATTTTTTTAAAATCATATTAAGCATTTTTATGAAACTTTTAACATGTCAACTAGACTAAGACCATAAGATTTCATCAATTATAGGTTGGCGGGATTAGTTAGGAAAATAAATAGGAAAAACATGCTGGAGGAAGTAGTAGGAAGGAGGTACAAATCACTCTATCGCAGTTTGTGGATGACACGTTAATTCTTTGCAAGTCTAATTATCAAAATATCCTTGTCATCAAAAGCATCCTTTATTATTTTGAGTTGATTTTTGGCCTTAAGATCAATTTTCACAAGAGTAAAATAGGTGTTATAGGTGTTGAGAATGTTGTGGTGGAACAATATTCTGGACCCTGAATTGTAGTCTTATGTCAATACCATTCAAGTACTTGGAAATAGTAATAGGAGGAAATCCTAAAAGAACACAATTCTAGAAAGAAATCATTGATAAAGTTAGGAATACACTATCTAAGTGGAAAAGAAAAGCGCTATCATATGCAGGTAAAATATGCTTATTAAAATTTGTGATTTCAGCATTATCGTTGTTCTATTTCTCATTTTATAAAGTTCCATAAAACAATGTGTAAAATAATTAAGCCAAATTCTTATGGTGTTGGGGCACTGAAGCGGGGAAGATATCATGGGTAAAATAGGATAAAGTCTGTCGAACTAGAGAAGAAGGGGGTCTGACCATAAAAGACATAGAGCTATTCAATGAGGTCTTGTTAGCTAAATAGAAGTGGCATCTTGGTACAGAGACTAAAGGATTGTGGAAGGAAGTGATAGAGTCTAGATATGGAATATGGAGAAGTATGACAGAAAATTCAGGAGACAAAAAGTAGTCGTGCTTGTGGAAAGACTTATGTATAGTGTGTAGAGAGGGAAACCAACCAAACTGATTAGATAGTAGAATAAGCTGGAAACTTGGAGACGGAATTAACGTAAGGTTTGGGAAGATAGATGGGTAGGGATCGAACTGTTAAAATAGAAGTTTCCGAGGTTGTTCCTAATATCACAATGTAAGGAAAGTTTAATAGGAGAACTAGGTGATTGAAGTAATGGAATGTGCCAATGGAACTTAAGTTGGAGAAGGCAAAGACTAGTATGGGAGTATGAAAAGGTAGCGAAATTATTAACATTGATCAACCAGGTGCATTCGAAAAGAAGGAGTACAGATACTTGGGTCTGGTTAGAGGAGGAAATAGGGATGTACACTATAAGGTCGGGTTATCAAGAACTACAAAACTTAGGAAGTGGTCTAAATTAGAGCTAGTGCAACTAGGTATGTCTCTAAATGTGCAACCATCAACCAATTTTTTCACTTGAAGAGTGATGTTGGATAGACTTGTAAAATAAGGTTTAGACCGAGTTCAAGAGGGGAGGGGGGTGAATTGAACTTTCAAAAACTTTTCGCAAATCTGATTTATTCTTGAAGTAGAGAATGAAAATTCTTTATTCAATTGATTGACTATGTAATTCTGGAATGTTAGGTAAATAATCGATTGTGCACAGCGGAAGATATCAGAGATAAATCCAGAAATCAGTTAAACTCAGAAAACAGTTTGCAGTGTAAAAATGTTTTAACCCAGATTTAAGATGTTTAAACACAATCCAGTAGATTAAACACAATCCAGAATCACAGTTGATTGTGTAAACAGATGTTCAGAGTATGATTAACAGTATGAACAGATTTTAATCCAGTTAATTTTAAAGATAGCAGCAGTGAATAAAAGCAATCAAGAAGAGTAGGGAGAAAAGCAAGAACACAGAATTTTTATCCTGGTTCACCCTTCCTCAAGGGCTACGTCCAGTCCTTTGCAAATTAGCAAAGATTTCCACTAAAACAGATCACAAGATCAGTTTACAACCCTTGCTCCCAGCAAGTTACAAACTACTCCCAGCAGTAAACCCACACCTCACTGAACCCCTCAGCTAGTGTGTAACTAGTGCAGAAACCCACTGCACCACAACACTTGCAGTCCGCAAGCAACATTGCTCCCAGCAACACTCACCCTCTACTAAACCCTTCAACAGATGCGAGACCAGTGTAGAACCCACTGCAGCAACTCAATTACAAACCTAGTAATTGAAAACAACAAATAGATTACCGATCAACAGGATCAGGAAAGATTACAGAGTACTTCTACACAAAACAGATTACACAGAATGAAGATCAGGTGTAGAAGACTTAGCTTTGGTCCAAAACCAAAGTAGCAAGAACCTCACTTCAAGGATGCTTCAAAGATTCACATTCTTGGAGGTTTCTTGATTTGAAAAGCTTTACCAAAATGATGATCGCACAAAAGGGGCAATATCTCTCTTAGAAAATTTCAGGGAATGCTTTTCGAAAGTATTTGTTTTGTTTATTCTGAAAGTGATGATTCTCAATCCTTTAAATACCCAAATCAGTTTTAAAAACAGCTTAGTTGTCACAATTCAATTAATTGAACCAACCATTCAATCAATTGAATTTGACCGTTACTTTGACCTAGTCAAAGGTTTCAGTTGTAACAACAATAACTGTATTTCAGTTGTAACAAAAATAATTGTCACATTCAATCGATTGTTTTAGAAATTCAATCGATTGAAAAACCTTTTTCCAGCAAAAACATTTTGGGTTATTTTTATTAAAACAGTTTTAATAAAAATATTTGTGAATCTTTTTAGCACCTCAGAAGTGATGAACCATGCCACTAGTGATTAAGGACTAAGCCAATCACCAACACACAAACCCAACTAAGGACCAAGACCTAATCACCCAACTATCTTAATGTTGGCACAAAGTCTTCACTTGAACAATTCTGGTCGAGGTTGGTTCCAACAGATTCTTCATGAGGCAGTCTTCATCAACTTCACATGCTAAGCCTTGGTGCTCATAATATTGACTTCATCAAATCACATGCTTAGCCTTGATGCTAACAAGATTGCCTACTAAGAAGAATCTAGTTAGAAGAAATATACACCTATATGACCTGTTGTGTCCTTTATGTAACACACAAATAGAAACCATAGATCACTTGCTAATTAATTATAGTGTAGAGAAAAAGGTCTAGGACATATGTGATAGGGGCAAGTACTGTCAGAAATAATAATTTTATTAATCATTTTCACATATTCCATTTAACTAGTCTCAATAAATACCATAATCTAGTTTGGAAAGGGATGTGGGTACGTAGTATTGATATGGGAGATATGAAATCATAGGAATAAAATAATATTTAGAGGAGGGAGAGTAGATGCAAACGAAATATTTTGTTTGGCATAACTCAAAGGTTGAATGTGGATGAAACATAAATCCCTAAGGTTAATTTTACATATTTTGATTGGTACTATTTTCCTTGACTTTGCCTTAATATGTTGTCTAAAATGTGTAATAAAGGTTAGGATGAGAGGTGTGAGGGTAGAGTGAGACCACCAGCGAATTGTAAACATGTTATTGTGTTGAGAGAGTGGCTCATAACTCATATATTGGGTATTTTAATTTGTAGTTTGTTAATTAACATACTGTGGGAGGCAAATATATTTGACATTATTTTGTAGGGTACAAAAAGAGGAGACAGAGACTTCATGGTAATCATAAATTCCATTACAAAAGTTATATCATGATGTTTCAAGTTGAGGACATACCCGACATAAACAAAACAATGAGTGGTACAAAATGAGTAGAGGTGGGGGTAATAGAACAATAATCTAAAGTTGGAACAAGTTGAGATGGAAACATAATGGAATTATTTTACTGTAGTTGGTGTGCTATGAGAGTTTTGTAGTTGGACAAAGGAGAAGTACCTATCACTGCTAAATTGTATACAAGGGCTACAAAATTGGGGTTAGTGTGGGAATTAGTAAGTCATAACACATATGTAGGGGAAAGGTAATATATTGTTAAGTTATGCATATGAGTATTTGAAGAACCTGTGATCTGTGTAAAAGGGTTGGAACATCCCTAAAATATTGCACTTTATTTAATTACTTTTTCGTGAATAGAAAAAACACGAGATCTATAAAAGAAAATTCTTTACATAGTTGAGAATGCTTATCTCCCTAGTTAGCATAGCCTTTTTCATAATTTTATGGTAAGCGCATATTGTATAAGGCACATAATTGTGATAAAATTAAAAGGTTCTATGTGTGGGGAGTTGATAAAGAAAACAACTTTAACTCGTTTTCCAAAAAATCTTAATACTAATTTGTATCTCATTTTTTAGAACAGATATCTTTGATAGACAGACATTCCCTGCAACATAGAAAAAACATACGAATATTTATTGAGGTATGAGGTTAACTTAGTATATTCGCTTATCATCTTGTCTCTTATGCATGTTTCATCTATATTTTCATGGGCTTATCATACTTTAAGAAAAATACAACTCAGCTATTTTTAACACTTAATTAAAATTTTAGAGTATTGAATTTTTGCTTTAACATAAGGAATCACAATAGTGGAACATAGGAACGGAGAACATAAGTGCACTGCTTCACATCGACCGCAACACACGGACATAAGAAAGGTTGTTTATAGTCTATTTTATAAATAATAATTATAATTTAAATTTTTTAAAATAATATTATTTCATTAATGTATAGATATATTATATTAAATTATTAGATGTAAAAGTTGAAATTAATTTTTATTTGTGTGACTCAATTTTAAAAGATAAGTGCTTTATTTAAAGTTTTTCATTTAAATTGGATCGAAATGGTCGGTGACTTGATATAGGATAGGACTGGGTCATTTGTTTACCCATTTATAATATGTATTGAACTAATATAATTGAAAAATAAACTTATTAGTTTTAGAAGATGGTTGAATAAAGTTTAAAAATGTTTTAAAAGGTTTTTTATAATGAGTAGATGGTTTAAGGAAGATTGTCTACTTGTTTAAAATAAATTTAAGAAGATTTTCACAAAGAACATGTTAAAGATAGCATAAATTTGTACAAGTACAATAATTAAAGAGATAATGCTTTTTTATTATTTTACTCAATTTGAGCTACATTCAGTTCTTTTCTCAGAATTCTAAAGGGCTTTACTAATCAAACAGATTACAAATATTCTATGTCACTTCTAGCATACAATAAGTACACAAAGTCACTCCTAACTTACATTTTTATCTCCCACTAAAATAAAATCACTTTTGATTTTTAACTATTATTCTATTACTACCACTCTTGTCTACAACAAATAAAAATGTTGTTTAAGATAAAAGGAAAGCTCTAAAGATTTAGGATATATAAATGGGTAGTTCTTGCTGAGAATAACTTCATAAAGTGAAAGATCTACAAAAGTAACATACTCTTTTCTTTTTTCTTTTTCTTTGTGATGTATGAAAAATATATCAAAACACAAGAAGAGATGGTTGAATTGTGTTTTAAAACTTTTTGAAGATTTTCGTAAATACCGTTTGATGATACACAATTAGACGATAGTTTTATACTTGATAAATGTATAAAAGACATTCAAAAACTTAGTTTAAAAATTTTCTTCTTTACTTAACATAGACACAATAGCATACAATTTTATCAAGATAAGGAAGGAAGAAATTACTCAGATTTTTATATTGGTTAATTTGATAACGCATACTATGTTAGTTCTTTGTTCAATAGATTGAGTTTCACTATGCATACTAATGTTGCAAATTACCACATGATTATTGTTTTAGCTCATAGCCACTCATGACTAACCCATCGAAGATTATTTCAGAACGTAGTCACTCAAAACTCGAGTATTGTTTTGAAAATGTAACTTCTCTTGACTAACCCACCGACTATGCTTTAAAAAACTGTCATTCCTAACTAAGACAAGGTTTGTCTAGGAAGTGATCTAAAAGATTACAAGCTTTGTTCATTAAAGAGGGTAGCGTCTTTTGATGTAGACAAGGTTTCAATCACTCTTCTAGTTTGCTAACAAAGACTACACCGTCTTACAAAACTTTTAGGGCACAAAATTTTAACAGTGTTTCAGCATTTTTGGAAATCGAACTTGTTGTTTTTCTTCTTGAAGGATGACTTTATATAGGCATTGAAGAAAATAATCACTGTAAATCCTTTCCAGGTCGTTGAGCAACTTCAACTCAAAAGAATGTCTTTGTTACGTTTGAGTAACTTCAACTCAAAAGAATGCTTTTCTTACATTTAAGAAACTTCAATGTAGAGTCTTAGAACAAAAGTCCAACACCTTATGATCTTGATTAAGTGTTGAAAACAACCAAGTACAAAAGTGGTCCTGCGTCGTTTGTAAGATCTTGAAAAAAGGGAGTGTTTGGTCTGATAAATGATACAACATTGTGTAGTTGTAACATACGTATGTTTGATAAAGCTTTTACAATATCAGACTATATACACATAGTTTAAGCTAACCTCGTACTGCTCGAATGTCTATATGTTTACTTTATGCTGCAAGAAATGTTTGCTACTTCCATTTGCCAAAGATATCCATTCACAAGGGTTTACTCACTAGGGACTATAGTGTCTTACAAAGTATACAATATTTAAGAACTTTACTAGTTTGTCTGATGAAGGAAATCAAACAAATAATGGTGTCATACTGGACCAATGTTTTTAAAGTTAATAGATGCATCTGGTGATCTAAAAGACAAAGATTTTATGGCTAGACACATGAGAGATACAATTATGAGGTTGGGCCGAATAATGTGGTACAAATCATAACTGATAATGCAGCTGCATGTAAGGCTGTAGGCATGCTCATAGAATTGGAATTTTCTTAATTTATTGGACTCCTTGTGTAGTGCACACCTTGAATCTTGCATTGAAAAATATTTGTGCAGCAAAAAATACGGAAAAGAATAGTGTTGCTTATGATCAATGTTCTTAGATCTCACAAATTTTTGATGATGCTACCTTTATTAAAAAAATTATTGTTAGGCATTCTATGAGGATATCAATGTTCAACAGCTTCAACTCATTGAAGTTACTTTCTGTTGCTTCAATAAGATTTGCTTCAACAATAGTCATGCTAAAAAGGTTTAGAAGTTTGAAAAAAGGACTTCAAGAGATGGTTATTAGTGATGAATGGTCCTCTTACAAAGAGGATGATGTGGCTAAGGCACAATCAGTGAAAGAAACTTTGTTGAATGATAATTGGTGGATGAATGTTGATTACATACTTGCTTTTACTGCTCCTATTTATGATGTTCTCAGGAAAACAGATACGGATATGGCTACTCTTCACCTAGTATATGAAATGTGGGATTCAATGATTGAAAAGGTGAGAAAGGTCATATTTCAACATGAAAGAAAGACAGAAGTTGAACACTCATAATTTTTCGAGGTAGTAAACTCAATATTAATTGATCGTTGGACTAAGAGTAACATATCTCTTCATTGTCTTGCTCATTCTTTAAATCTGTTAAATTATTTTATGATTATATTTGTTGTGTTTATCTTATTTATAATATTATGTTAATTTACATTTATATATTTATAATGTTGTAGATATTATAGTCATGAGTGGTTAAGTGAAGATTCACACAGACTTGCTCCACATCAGGATGTTAAACTTACTCATGAGAGGAAGAAATGTTTTACGAGATACTTTGATAATCCAAATGTAAGGAGACAAGTAAATATAGAATTTGCAAACTTTTCAAATGGAAAAGAAGGTTTTGACGATGTTGACTCTTTAAGAGATAGAGGTAAAATGGATGCAACAAAATGGTAGATTGTTCATGGAGCTCATGCACCAACACTTCAGAAAATAGCTCTTAAGTTACTTGGACAACCATGTTCTTCTCTCTTGTTGTGAAAGGAATTGGAGTACTTACTCTTTTATACATGCTTTGAAAAGGAATAAGATAACACCTAAAAGGGCAAAAGATCTAGTATATGTCCATAGTAATCTTCGTCTTCTCTCAAGAAACTCCTCAAAATACAAAGAAGAGGAAACTAAATTGTGAGAAATTGCAGGAGATGATTTTTCATTGGATGACAATGAAATTCTTGAAATTACCAACTTATCCCTTGATGAACCAGAATTAGAAGTTATATTTTTCAATGAGGATGAAATTGCTAGCTTATCTCTTGATGAACCAGAATTAGAAGTTATATTTTTTAATGAAGATGAAATGTAGAAGTTCTATTTTTTGTTAGACTTTTTTTATAAAAGTTTATCTTTTTTATATTTTCATATATTAATATATTTTAATAAATTTATGATTATATATATATATATATATATATATATATATATATATATATATATATATATATATATATATATATATTTTTTTTT
>Ga0209489_105612_pt1 | contig 21469 bp, 6 predicted proteins | sample SiratrowhiteBW_FD_187527 | JGI IMG/M metagenome (GOLD analysis project Ga0209489, IMG submission 187527) | Root nodule microbial communities of legume samples collected from California, USA - Siratro white BW (SPAdes) (version 2) | ecosystem: Host-associated > Plants > Roots > Nodule | place: USA...
GTTGGAAAAGTAAAACTAAAAAAAAAACTAAATCTTTATATTTTTATTAAAATATTCTAATTCTGTTAAATTTCTGTATTTTATAAATGATATATATGTCGTTATGATATTATTTTTGACTTTCAGATTATAAAAGAGTGAAGGAAAACATGTTTTGCAAAGATCTGTGGATGATAATTTTGTCAAAGCTTCCGGTGAAATCTCTTTTGAGATTCTCGTGTGTGAGCAAGTATTTTCAATCTCTCATATGCGATTCAAGTTTTGTGAAACTACACCTTCAAAATTCACCCAAAGGCACCAATTTCCTGTTAAGCTACTCAAACCACGATTCCTTTTATGTCTTTCCCTCACATATCAATTCCTGCTTTGAAGATCCATTACCTTTCTTTTTTGATGATGATGATATGTCTGAGTCTCAAAAGAACAAGTATCAGGTTATTGGTTCATGCAATGGCTTGGTTTGTTTGCGTAAATTGGATGGTAAATGGGATGCTAACGGATCAAACATGTTTCACTTATGGAACCCCGCCACAAGAAAGTTATTTGAAAACTTGCATTGTAAGTTAAACCTTCTTCCTTTGAACCAAAAAGTTGTTATGTTAGGGTTTGGCTATGATAATTCAAGGGATATCTACAAATTGGTAGTAATAGTTAGTCATTCAAATTCAGAAGAGTATCCTTTTAGATCTTTAATATGCAACATGGAGGACAAAAGTGGATGGAGAGACATTCAAACTTTTCCTGCTGATCCTACTACAACGATAGGTCATGGAATATACCTAGAGAACACTCTTAACTGGGTAGGGTTACTACATAGTGAACATGTTGATCTTAGATTTAATGATATGATAATTGTTTCACTTAATCTTAAGACTGAGACATATACACAGTTGTTGCTTCCTGGTGATCTTAGTGAGGTGAAGATATATGATTTACTCTTTTCTGATCAAGAGATAGATCGCAGTGAAGCTCCACTTATTGGGATTTTAGGTGGTTGTTTGAGTCTTTTTCTTCATAACGGGAGGACAAATCATCTAAGCATATGGCAGATGAAAGAGTTTGGCAATCAAAATTCTTGGAGTCCCTTGCTGATCACATCTCTTCGAGATCTCGGAATTGATGGCACGATATACGCTGCTTTACTACCTCTGTGCATGATTGAGAATGATCGTGACATCATCATCATTTACGATATATATCATCATGGTGTGCAAAGAGTAATTTATAATCAGACAGATAAAACAGTGAAGTCTACATTGATTTGTGAAGACATATGGTGGATCTATCATTTCGATTATGTTGAAAGTTTGGTTTCTCCTGTTAATGTTGAAAGTTTGGTTTCCCCTGAGAGATTAGAACTGATAGAAGAACTTTCATGACAAATTGTTAAAGAACAATTATTTTTTTTTTTTTATCTTTTTTATGTTTTCTTTGCATGCTTTGTAGATGATTACTTTATTTTGATTTATGTGGTTGATTTTTCAATTCAAATTTAATATAGGATTTATCTCATACTTTATATTATTAACATGTTACTTAAAATTTAAACCAGTGATCTTATAATATTAAAAGAAAAGTAATTCGTTTTAAGCTTCTGATATGGGATTATTTTTATCACATCACAACTATAACTAAATTAATTGAAAATTTAAGTTTATTTCGATGACATTTTAAAAATGTCATAAACAAAAGAATAGACAATTAGGAAACAGTACATATACACTTACACTAAAATCAAAATTAAAATTAATTGAGATAAAAGGTTATTCACGTATTTTTTTATCATATTAATTTAGTTTAAAATATGATTAGTTTAATTGTTAAAGGATATAATGACACATAATATTACTGGTTTTAATTTTTTAAAATTAATATCGCGTATAGGAGGAGGAATCTCCAAAGTAAAGGACTAAACTGTTGTGTGTTGCTCTTAAATTTGTCTTTTTTGAATTTTGAGATTATTTCTATAATTTTTGTGTATTTATGGGTTATCAACAGGATTTTTTTGAATTAAAATTTTTGCGTTAAAAAATATCTACAATTTTTTGAATTTTCAGAGTTATAAAGTGTTATCATATATTTTATTATGTTTTTAATATCAACAACGGGATGATTTGTAATAATTTCTTATCTGTTTTAACTTATTTTTCTTAATATATTTACTTCTAATTTAAATTTAAATTTAATTTTTTTATAAATTGAAAATAACAATACATTATAATGTAAAATACTTATCATGAATCTAAACTATAATTTTATGTTTAAACATACTAATTTATCATCCGCTTTAATTATATATCATATATTTGAAAATATTTATTTGCTATATGTACTAAATACCTGCGCAATAAGACTAAAATACTAATTGTTGATATATTAACAATTAAATTTTAAAAAAAATTAAAATTTTGATAACTAAAACCGTAAATAAGAAGTTACTCTAAATAAATTCATATTTGATTGAAATATTCAAAATTGATTAACACTTTTTTAAACGGGCCAAATAATATTATATTCCATGACCATTCCATATTTTATATTTTTACGAGAAGTAACAAAAATTTAGTAAATATATTAATATTTGATTATAAGATATTTATATTTGATTAAAACTCTTTTATAATAGGATAAATATAGTAAATGTTTTCCTATTATCAATTAAAATCTAGATTTTTCTATAACTTGGTTCTAACCTAAGCACACGATAATATATTTATTTTATTTTATAATATTGTAATTTGATCCTGAATTTTTGTTATGTATTTTAAACTTAAAAAGAAACTTGGAGCAATCGAAAGAGAATTTGTTTTCTTCATCGGTTTTGCAACTTGCAATAGTACTTCCTCACCCAGTCTTTGCAATCTCTTCTCTAAACAAATTCTTTAAATTAGATATTTTTTGAAAAATAAATAGTGTAATTTTGTACCTATTTTACTCAAATGGTTAAATTTAGAAAAATTTATAATTATAAATAAGTTACGTTTATAAACGCAACTTCAAACAATAAATTTTACTTTATTTCTAAAATTATGTTATGAGGATAACTTATTGTTTTGATATTAAAATCTGTCATTGAGCACAGTATAATTTTTTTTAATTAATGGAGGTCACACTTTTTATATATAACTATGTATAGTTTTTATGTCTTTTAAGTATTTTAGTTTTTCAACATGTATGCTAATAATAAGTCAACATGTATGCAACTTTAATGCATCAAAGTTTTGTTCATTTTTTAATTATTTAAAAAATCTAGATAGTTAAATATCAAAATAGTTAAAATTAAATATCAAAGCTATCATATCATAGTAAAAGACACTCATCATAAGGTGACCAGATAGTGTTTGTCAATGATAACATAATAAACATATCCAACCCCGAGTTGTCCTTGAACATTATCATATTACGATGACATCATATCCTCAAAGGGGTTATATGAAATTCAGAGTGCTTATATATAGAGAAAAAGTTGTAAAACAGAATAACGAGTTCATCCGTGGCATCATTACCGCCATAACTCGGAATCAGAATGTAGATCCATTCCATCCAAAGTTGGAACCCTGCAGAACAGGCAAAGCACTATAAGCATTCAGTATCAGCAATATGGGACTAATTATTCATTGGCATAGAAAGTTTTGGTAGTTAGCATCAAAAAGAAATTTGGCTGGATTATCAAGTATACACACAGCTTATAGAGTCTACTATGAAATCTAGAACAGTGAGGATTTATTTACATGACCTAGTGCTGGTGTAAAGCATGCAAACATTGTGCATATTCTTGACTCTGATGGGCCTAAACAAAAAGGAAGAATGGAATAAGAGATTGCAAGGTAACGCCCTTCTTTTGAGGAGAAGTCTCGATACTAGATACTTGCCTTGGTGTCGTAAAACTTCAAGAAGAATCGCGACTTTGGCACAGACAACTTGGTTTCAAGAATTGAAGCAATGGCGGCACTAAGTTTCTTGTTCACATCAGGGCTCAGACCACCAATGGACACCAATTCACCATAAGCCGCTGGCTGCTCATTCCCACCAAAAGATATGGGTACTGATCCTTTCAATACAATCATCACATACTGCAAAAAGATAAAACAGAATCGAAAAGTTTAAAGACAAGCCAAATAAATAAAATGAAGAAAATAATATTGCAAAGCAAGAAGAAATATAGTAAGAGAAAATAGAAATATAAACTCGATCGTAATATAATCGAACCACAAAAAGTTCACGTGATATCATATTTATTAACTATAACTCCACCGTAGCAACATCTCCCAAAAAGCATCCATCAAGAAGCATGAAGTTTAAAACGAGCAGTTTGCCAAAGGCAGAACCGAAATCACAAAATATAACAGGTTACATTGATATAAAATTAAACCGAAACAGTGTGTCACTCGATGTTGCTCAACATGTTCAACACAGAATTAAGAAGCTTAACTTGACAAATTAGAAACTACAGCCAAATTAGAAACAACCGCAATATAAATATAACACAGGTAGAAAAACGTACCTCACAACATCTTACTATCAACACTGTTGGAAATTTTTATAAGGAAAGACTTGGAAGATTCACCACTAATGAGCCATGAATCAACCAAAAATAAGAGATCAAGACATCACTTTCAGACCAAACCCTCCAAAACCTTAAGTTGTAGGTTTTTATTTCATATTTGGCACTCAACTTTGTCTTTTGTATTTAATATAAGACTTTCAACTCATACTTGTATTATCATTTTAAAGTCATACTTGTATTCCTTATCATTTTGAAGTACGGGAAAGGTATTTACTACTTTGTAATAACAAGCATACATCAATAGAACCACCAACTCAATTCAATTGAAAAGAAACTACACTAATCTATCAAAAGGGAAAAAACAGAGAGACCTGTAGAACATGAATATGGCGATCAAGTATCAAGATATGCTTTATGCAGACACAGCAACTGATTCCATCCTTTTATCCTCCAAAACCAAATCTTTTCCATTTTCACCTCATTCGTAGAAACAAAAATTACATCCAGCATATTGATTCGGCACATTATGTATTACAAACATACCGAAAGTAAAGTTGAATCCTCAACACAAAATCAAACCCGGTCTCACAACAAAAACAATAACTCTTGATTCAAATCACAATAATAAGACCAAGAACCCTAGACACCGAGGCAAAAAAAAAAGAAAAGAAAAGGGGAGAGTCCCTGAACTAATCAGCAATTTGCATTTATTAAAATATATAGTTGCATAAAAATTAAATTAAATTGAAATACTACACTGTGAAAATAGAATCGAAGCGTAAAAAGCCAGAAACGGGATTTTCAAAAGACGTTACAGAACCGTTAAACGGAGAGTGAGAGAGTTAACGTACGGCTTCGGGTTTGCCAATGATGCTGGCGACGGTTGAGGTGGCTTCGGCGAGAACGGAAGAGGTATCGACGCCGTCGAGGTTAACGTTGGTGGAGAGGTTGAGGCACGGCATCGTTTCACTCTGCAGCTCTTGCTCTGTTCTTCTGCCACTGATGTGAAAGTGAAAGGTAAAATCTCTATCTTCTCTACTCAACCCTCCTTATATCGGCTACCGATATTTCACAATCCCCACAATACCCTTCTCCTCAACTAACCTTTTCTTTTATTACACTTGGTCGTTTTTAGTTCGACCAAGAGGATACAAATGTCCAAAGGAACAAGTTTCATGGGCTGTTCAAATAGCCCATTTTAATTGGGCTTACTCAATCCAATTGATGTAAAACTATGATAATGTCAGATATTAAAATAATAACAATTTTATACACGTATTAATGACAAATTATATTTAAAAAACTGGGAAATACTCCAAATAAATGGAAGATAATGCAAAATTTATGTAGAATGTTTTAATTTTGTTTTCTATTTTTCATAAAGTAAGAATATCAATCTAAAAATATGAAAAACCAGTTTTATATAAACACTGAATTAATAAAAAAATTCTTGACTCATGTTCTACTCGATGAAATGATATAAACTCAGTTTTATTAAAAAAAATAGACTTACATATATTAACCTTTAACTCTAGAGTTACGAAACAGAATATGTGAAATTCAGAAGTTAGTAACTTTGTTCTAAAAATTTTGAGACAAAAATAATATTTTGGCTTCAATGAATAACTGCAATTTTTTTTTTCAAAAGTAACATATATCACTTTACTTTCATCCATTTAAAGTAACCATTGTCGTTCCACCAACCAACCTTTTATAATCATGTATGCAATATTTTAAGGTATGCTTAAAGTTTTAATTATGTACGGACATTAATAGTGACTTCTACACTATATATATAATCTTATTATGTTCCAACTACAGGTTGGTAAATATTTATATCATTAATTAAATGGTTAGGCTAGTAATTAAAGACCATTAAATGCTTATATGAATAGAAAAAATAGGTGGCATTTCAATTATACACACAACTGGGAAAGTGAGGGTTGGTTCACTTTTTCTTGATCTAAAAATTAACTTAATATTGGTTTATTTTTTTTATGAGTTAGAAATTTTGTATTTTGACTCAATTTATTATAAATTTGTGGATTTCTTTAGTTAAGTATATTTTATTTTTTTAACTTGCTTCATATATGTATGATAATAATTAAACGGTTTCATCCAATCCACCTCTTTATTGGAGTATAATTATATTATTCACCTATTTCACTAAACTATACATTTGCAAAAATTTAGAAAATAACATTATAAAAATATAATAAATGAAAATTAAAATATTAACTTATATAACTAGAAAAACAAATAAATTATTTGAATATTATTGAACAATACTTTAAATTTAAAAAAAAAAACAAAGTCAACCTATATAATTAAAAATTATAAATAATTATAATGAAAAAATTATAAAGACTAGAATACAAATCAACCCATCTCTAACAAGATTTGAACTCATTTAGTCTTTGGATTAAGTGAATTGAATTCAATTTGGTCACATTTTAAAATTTTATGATTTTTCCAACTGAATCTAACTCAAACATGTGATGAGCTGTTGGCCTCCTGGTTAGAGTCTATTTGCACATCTTAAATTATACACATATAATTATTATGTATTTATTATTTTAATTATTATTTTTATCTTATTTGCATTAGAGTGCTTTCCAAAACACACACTCATTTATACATTAAGAAAAGCACATATTTCGTATAAAGAAGAAGGAACAAAGAACATTTAAATATTGTAAATGTTATATTGATCCTTATAAAAATATCTTTTAGACCACATGATATCAACAAAAAACATTTTTTGCAGGTATAATTAAAATTTTTTGATATCACAATGATATCAAACAAATAACATGATAAATAACAATCATCATAAATTTTTAAGAGAATAATTTAAATAAAACAACTTTGTTGCTCAAGCCCAAAAAGGAACTTAAGAAAAGAAACACGAAATATATTAGTGTACTCAAACTAGAATGTTTGTATATGTAGAAAACGTGAAAAGCATTAAGATAAATCATACAAGTTGAACAATGATTGCAGGAAAACCTAGGAGACACCCAATCAACTTCGACATGGTCTTACATTCATACCAAGAGAACAAGTTGACAACAAACATAATAAAATGACAACTAAGTATTATTTCTCTACTTAAATATATTCATGATATTAAGCAACAACTCCTCTTTATCTCGGTCAAGACTTTGATTGTTTGATTTATCTCGATCATAATCAAACATTTGTGCCCTAAAATTAACATAAAAAAATTATACTTGCTCACAAGCTCTTTCTTAAATAACCTCATTTACCTCATAAAAAGCTCCTCAAATTTTAAGGAAGATACCAAAAAAATTTAAAAGTTACACACAATCTAAATGTTATTTGAAAAAAATTCTAAGAAGTGACCACCACTTATTTATAGACAAATAAGACTAACACATCCCATTCTCACCAATTATATGCAATCGTTTACCATATAACCTTATATATCAACTAAAGAAATAAGTTTTTCTTTCTTAAACTTATCGTTCTTTGTACTTCCTCTAGTCTTACAAACAATAATCTTAAAACACATCAACAATAAATATATAAGAGTCCTAATATATTTTGATTATACATTATAAATATTTAAACTACTAATATAATTTATTAAACACTAATTAAATGTTAAAGTCAATACGACAACATCATCTAAACTGATTATGTAAGTAGAAAGTTTATTAAAATAATATAAATAAATAATAATTTTAAGATTTATATACTTCTTATTTTCCGATACATTTATTATATTAACTATTTTTTGAGAGAGTGTCTTTGCAAACATATATACAAACTAGTTTAATAATTAATGAAAACCTTCAAATAAGAAAGAAGAAATAAAAACAAATAAATATTGTAAAATTTATATAAGCCTCTATAAGAAAAATATTTATATATTTGATATATTTATAGTGGGATATATTGAAAAAAAAAATAATATCAATAAGCCATAAATTAATTATATAAGGTTATGACACCAATTCCGAGTGAAAAAACTTAAAATAATGTGTTTATAAATTATTTTTCTTACATGTTATTCAATTTTTTTATATTTATTCAATATGAAATTTTTAGTTTATATTTAGATTCTTTAAGAATGTATATTATTAGTTTTGCAATAACATTTTAAAATCATATATTGAATTATTGTTAATTAGTTGATGATATAAAACTAAAAGTGTAGGAAATATTTCAGGCACATAAACATTTGATTAGTATTTTTCTAAGAGGATCAGATCCACCTATGGGAAATGATGAAATGGAGACCCTTCAACAACATAAACTCCAGCTTGGTCCTGTGATCATGTTCATCTTGAAGGAGCAATTGGTCCACCTTTCTTCAAGGACCATCTATCATTTTCATCATTTTGCTCAATCGTCAGAGAATATTTCAGCCACTTCACCTTAAGGACCACCTTATAATCGTTTCATATCAAGTTATTCCTTTTCATGACCACTCACTACAGCTTCGGTATCCACAAAATATAAGGATGAATAATATTAAAAGGACAGATATGTTATATATATTTGAATTCACACAAAGATGGGATTCCTAAAAATAATGATCAATGTTTTTTTAATACAAGGTCAAATATATTTTCCTAGCTAGTTTGAGTTTTGTCAACGTAATTGCTAAGAATTTGGTGAGTTGCAGAAATATTGTATATTTAGCTATAATTTTAGATATGAATTAAAATTTCAATTTAAAACCAAATTTTAAAAAATCAGATAAACGTAAAAATTACAAATTAATTTAGATCATAAAAATGGTAGTATAATATATTTAAAATTGAATAAATATCTATGATTATAAAGAAAGAAAAATAGTAATATAAAAAAAAAAATTACTGTGTGTCTATAATACGCGTACAAAGCAGTAAATATATTAATATATTACACTACACATATCAAATTGGATTTCTCTTTTCCTTAAGAAAAGAGTTATATATGATAATTAATTAACAATTTTTTTAAAAATAAAACTCCGTTTTCTATAGAAGAATTTTTCTTATCTTTTAAATTAATCATTTGTAAATTGTTCTTTTTACCTTATATTTTTTTTTAATATTTTACTTATATTTAAATACACTCGTTAACAAGACATTTATTAGGTATATCTTATAATGATACGACGGAAAATTCATGATCTATATAGAAGTATTTACTATTCACAATATTGACAATAAGTGAAATGGTTTGTATGTAAACTATTTAACGTCGTTTAATTGTAATAATTAGTCAAAGAAAAGGTAACAAATGAAGACGATGTACCTTTTGTTTGATCAAATTTAAAATCAGTTATCATTTCATTTTTACAAACTTTAAAGAGTGCTGGATTGTATACTTTATTCATTGAATAGAACTTGTCTTTGTTTGATTTTCAACAAAGAAGAGTACAATGTATAACATTGCATAGTTATTCAAATATAAAGTACAACATGAGAAAATTAATAGGTTTAAGTTCACACATTTAAAACCAACATTGGTAATTGAAGCACAAGCACAGGCTTATAAGAATCTGAAAGCTAACATTACATTTTGGATTTGGTAGAAAATACAGATGTATCAAAAACTTTGAGGAAAAATCGTGTTCTTGGAATAGAAAGGTTGGACTCTAAAATGGTTCCAATGCTAGCAATTAACTTTCTCTTCACTTCTGAATTTATGCCACCCATTGAAACTATCTCAGCATATGCAGCTGGTTCATTGTTATACTCAAATGATATTGGCACAGAAGATTTCAGTATTACCATCACAAACTGCACAATTACGATCACATTATGCAGAAACATATAAGTCACAGTATCAGAGAATATTGTTATAACATAAGAAAATATAAATTTTAACAGGTTCTCATTTCTTATTATGTTAACTTTTGAAGAGATTATTGAGATTGATTATTGCCACAAAAATATGAACTAGAAAAAGTTTCCCTGGAACTTTCTTTTATATTACTTTTCACCTATTTGACTCTTGAGATATAGAGATGGAAGAGAGATATAGTGATAGTAGGTGAAATTATGATATGATAGGAAGATAGACATAGAAAATGAAATTGTGAATGGAGGAGTATCTATATTGACATAATGTAAATTTGGATAAACAAATAATAGTGGCATGTTGGTGGGTGTCCCACATGATTTAAAGGATACAAACCTACTACCTCCAAAGTGCATTTCTTGACATACCACTTTTTCCACTATCCATTCCCTTTTCACACATGATACAAACAAAGGAATAAATTCCAAGAATCTTAGAGTGCGTTTTATCCATTCAAAAAAAGGATAATGAGTTTATGTTATATATTTTAGAAGCAATAGTATCTCAATGGAAAGGACGCATCCATTCTGATATTATTGATGAATTTTTCAAAGAAGGATTCACATGGAAAATTTAACATTAACCTATATAACTATGATCAACTGGTTGACAGTTACAAATTAAGATCCAACAGTTTATGCATGCACTCTTTCCTGTATTAAAGCTTTCAGCTAACCAAGTTTTTGGTCCCATGATAATTAAAAGAGTGATAGAAATTCATATAAATGTTTTCCCTTACAACAAGCATAAATATAAGAAGTATGATGTGATAATAGCATTTTTCTGTGAAAGTTTTTCATGACTCCAGATGAAAAACTGCCTCTTTGTTAGAGAAGGTGTCAATTGCTTGGCTACACCTGAACATTAGCCTCAAATTCTGTTGAATTTTGAGGAAACTATAATTTTACATGTCATTCAGATTCAGATTCATTATAGACATCGACATAAATAGTTTGTACTGAGAAAAATCATGCTTTAATCAACCAAAAATTAACAAAATCCCGCATTTGTTTCAACGTCAGCAAGGATTGTAAAAGAACCTTTAAACAATAGAATGAAAGACAAATGAAGTGATCATAAGTTGAGTTGGCAAAGAAAGGGAGGGAAATTAAGGTTTACTTACCTTTTCTGGTTTTCCGATGATTGTAGAGACAGCAGTGGTGGCTTCAGAAAAGACAGGGTTAGTGTCAACTCCATCCAAGTTAAGGTTGGTGGTGATGTAAAGGCAAGGCATGTTCCTCTTTTTAATTTTCAAGAGTTTCTAACTTGGCCAAGTTGGTAGGTTGAGCCTATAAATATGACAAGTTCCAATATGTGTGTCTATATATATATATATATCATTGCTTTCCCAAGTTGCAACTCGTTAGTCTTATTGTTATTCACACATGATAACCTAAGGTAAAAGATGTTCAGCCCTTGAATAAAAACTTGGAAGCTGGTTAAATACATGTTTTAGGAACACGTAAACCTATTTAACGTTTTATTTAATAGATCAAAATAAACTTTTTTTAGAAGCATAAAGTATTTGTTTGAAACTTTTAGAACGCAATGTAAAAGCATGAAAAAAAGTATAAAACTCTAAAAGCAACATTTAACCTAAGAAAATTGGTGATTACATTTCAGCATTTTTATTATCATTTCATTAATGTTGAACCAATCTCCCTTTATTTAAATGTACTGGTTAAACATTAAACACAAGGCATGCAAACGTCATTCTCGTTAGGTACAGTCATAGATTCCTTTTTCAATAGGACATTCATTAGCAAACTACTCAAAATCTCATATATATATATATATATATATATATATATATATATATATATATATATTAATTTTTAATTATATAAAATAAATATAAATTTTTGAGGAATGAGACTAGCTGCAGTTATAGTTTTTTTTTTTCAGAAATTAAAATTTTGATAAATGAAACAAAAACCAAAAATTTGCTAAATTAATTTATAAAATTTGCATAATAATATTATGTACATGGGTGTAATGCATTCATTTAGAACCTAAATTGTAATTCAGTAAATGCAAAACGCGATTGAGTACCTATAGAATTTCAAACAAAATTTAAATTATCATAAAAAACATAATAGTTTGTTGCATAATTTTATTTTATTTTTTTCTGTTTATACATACAAGTGCATTTCTGATTATAAACTTTTATTGTCTTTACATTAATTATTAATTATATTTTTTATTGTTAGTAAAAAAAATTATATTTAATTAAAATATTCACATAGAATTAACTTTTCATAAACTGGCCAATCAATAGCTTTCAAGTTTGCTCTATTTTGAGTAATTAAAAACAAAGATTTCTAATATATTTTATAACAGTTAGAAAAGCAAAACTAAAAAGAAAAAACCTAAATCTTTATGTTTTTTATTGAAATATTCTATTTTTGTTAAATTTCTTTATTTTATAAATGATATGTGTGATGTTACGATATTATCTTTGACTCTCAGATTATAAAAGACCGAAGGGGAACATGTTTTACGAAGATATGTGGATGGAAATTTTGTCAAAGCTTCCAGTGAAATCTCTGCTGAGATTCTCGTGTGTGAGCAAGTACTTTCAATCTCTCATCTGTGATCCAAGTTTTGTGAAATTACACCTTCAGAATTCATCTAAAAACACCCATTTTCTTTTAAGCTACTTAAACCATGCATACAATTTCTCTTTCCTCTTTTCCTCACATATCAATTCCTGCTTTGAAGATCCATTATCTTTCTTTTCTCTTTATGATATGCCTAAGCCTCAAATGCACAATTATCGAGTTTTTGGTTCATGTAACGGTTTGGTATGTTTGCGTAAATGGAATAATGATGGATCATACTTGTTTCACTTGTTGAACCCGGCTACAAAAAAACTATTTAAAAACCTGCATTGTGTGTTAAACCCTCCTGAAGACCAAGAAGTTGTTATGTTAGGGTTTGGCTATGATGATTCAAGGGATACCTACAAACTGGTAGCCATAGTTGGTCATCAGAATTCAAAAGAATATCTTTTTAGATCTTTAATATGCAGCATGGAGGACAAAAGTGGATGGAGAGACATTCAAAATTTTCCTGCTAATCCTACTGCAATGGAAGGTGATGGAATATATCTAAAGGACACTCTTAATTGGGTAGGATTACTAGACTTTGAGTATATTGAGAATGATGACGTTGATCTTACATTTAATTATGTGGTGATTATTTCGCTTGATCTTGAGACTGAGGCATATACACAGTTGTTGCTTCCTCGTGATATTAGTGGGGTGATCATATATAATTTCTGCTCTAATGGTCAAGAACTCTATCGCAATGAAGCTCCACTTATTGGAGTTTTGGGTGGTTGTTTAAGTCTTTTTCTTCATAACATAACCACAAATCATCTAAGCATATGGCAGATGAAAGAGTTTGGCAATCAAAATTCTTGGACTCCCTGGTTGAACACATCTCTTCAAGATCTCGGAATTAAGAGCACGCTAGACAGTGATTTCCTACCACTGTGCATGGTTGAGAATGATCGTGACATCATTATCATTCACAGATCATTTGATGATGATTTGCAAGCAGTAATTTATAATCAGAGAGATAAGACAGTAAAGTCCAGAATGATTTGTGGCAACATAGATTGGATCTATCCTTTTCATTATGTTGAAAGTTTGGTTTTTCCTTCTAGATTAAAACTTCTATGACGATTTGTTAAGGACAATTGTTTTTTCTTTTTTTCCTTTTTTTATATTTTTATGTTTTCTTTGCATGGTTGGTAGATGATTATTTTATTTTGATTTACATGGTTGTTTTGCCATTCAAATTTAATATGGTATTCATGTCATACTTTGTTTTTTTCCTTACTACCTCATAATATTAATATGTTACTTAAAATTTAAACCAATGATCTCATAATATTAAAAAGTAATTCTGACATGTGATTAATTTTATCAAATCACGACTATAACTTCAAATTAATTAATTGTAATTTAAGTTTATTTCCATAACATTTTAAAGATGCCCTAAACAAAAAATAGATGTATAATTAGGAAACAGTTATAAATACTTACGTATTTTTTATCATATTAATTTAGTATAAAATATGATTAATTTAACTGTTAAAGAATATAATATAACACATAATATTACTGTTTTTAGTTATTTTAAATTAATATTGTGTATAGATAGACTAGGAGAAGGAATCTCCAAAGTAAAAGGCTAAAATGATTCTGTATAGCTGCTGTTAAATTTTTTTTTTTCTAATTTGGAGATTTATTTCTAAAATTTTTGTGTATTTATGCATTATTAACTGGATTTTTTTAATTAAAATTGTTGCATTAAAAAAATTTTACAATTTTTTTAATTTTCAGATTTATAAAGTGTTATCATATATTTTATTATGTTTTTAATATCAGCAACCGGATGTTATCTTTTTTAACTTATTTTTTCTAATATCTTTATTTCTAATTTAAATTTAAATTTTAATATTTTATAAATTAAAAATAAAAGTACATTATAATGTAAAATAATTATCATGAATCTAAACTATAATTTTATGTTTAAAAATACTAATTTATCATCCGGTTTAATTATATATCATATATTTGAAAATATTTATTGCTATATATACTAAATATCTGTTGTGACTAAAATACTAATATTTGATATACTAAAAATTAAATTTTCAAATTAAAATTTTGATAACTAAAACCGAAGAAAAAAAGTTACTCTAAATAAGTTCATATTTGATTAAAATATTCAAAATTGATTACCACTTTTCAAAACGGGCCAAATAATACTATTTTCCATGACCATTCCATTATAAATAACCAAAATCAAAGATTCTATATTTTATACGATAAGGAACAAAAATTTAGTAAATATCTTCATATTTCGTTATAAGATATTTATATTTAATTAAAACTTTTTTATAATAAGATAAATAGTAAATGATGAAATGCAGTTATAGTGTGAATTTTAATAATTAAAAATTAATTACAAGCAAGTATCTAGGAAAAAAATTTATCAGTATCCTTCTTATCTTGATTGCAAAGATTTGCCAGAAAGTAAGTTTTTATTATATTTTTATGTAATTAATTTATTAATATATATATATATATATATATATATTTATATATTTATATTTAAATTATAATAAAATAAATATAATTAATCATAAATAATAATAATAATAATGAATATAATAAAGTTATAAAATACTAATAAGAAAATATTAATAAAAATAATAAATAATAAAATATTGATAATAAATCATAAAATAATAACAATAATAATAATAATTTAAAGTTTATTATAATTTTAAATTAATTGATGTTTTTAAAATAATAATAATTTATCAATCACATCCAATAAATAATTATATTTAATCTTAAATTAATTTTAACTATAATTTTATTTATTAAAAAATTATTTTATCGATGCACAAACTTTTATAAAATTTCTCTTCATTTCTCACAATCTTTCTCTAAATCCAAACAATCCAACTTTCAATATACTTTTAAATTAAATTAATTCAAATCTACTCTTTCAAATCTACTCTTCAATCCAAATAATATCTTAAAACAATTAAAAAGAATTGGTCCTTTTTGTCAAAATTTATGTCCTTTAATTTTGCAACTTGCAATAGTAGTTCCTCTATCTAGTCTTTGCAATCTCTTTCTATAAACAAATTCTTTAATTGTGTTACATAATAATATAAAATAGAAAAAATTACAATTATTAAACCTATTAGACTATAACTTAATTTATACTAGGTAATGGCATCTTATCAACTCTATATAATTGCCAACCATATTTTTTATGGGAGGGTTGTAAAATTTCATATAACATTAGAGCATTTAACTTTAGTTAATTACTATTGTTATGGTGGTATGTATAAAATTATTCATCAAAATATAGGAATATACAATGTATAAATTTTATAGTACTTTTTATTCAACTCTAATAGAAAATATTATAGAAAAATAAAGTATAATCTTAAATCATAAAATAATTAATACATAAAAAATAAAAGAAGAAAATAAAAAAATAAAAAAAAATTAAGTTTGAGTGAGATTATATTTTAACTTTCGCTTGAGTGAAAATGATCCAGAGAGTATTCCAATTACAGTGTTATTTTCTCTTGAGCGAGAATATTCTCGCTTGAGGACTCAAGTTTCTCGCTTGAGCAAAAATGATTCAAAGAGCATCCTATTTTTTTAGCAAAAAGCTTGCTCAAGCAAGTTATATCACACTCAGGCGAGAATTGCAAAGTGAATTTTTATTGCATAATTCACTTGAGCAAGAGTCCCTCCCTTAAGGGAAATCATCAGGAGAATGATTTGTTAAAACAAGTAACTTTTTTCTACTACCAAATATTAATATGCATTCAAAGTTCAAAGTACAACATAAAATGTCCAAATACATCAAACTTAGGTACAACTATCTACATGACAAAATAAAGACCATCTTATGGTTATAACGACTTTAAATACATCGAATATATATACAAGTGTATATACAAAACAAAAGGAAAATCAAATTAAGGACATATAATCCTTAAGGTGTTCCAAAACCTATATTTGCAAATTCTTATGTACATGATACAGTCATCGCAGTTCAAACACAACAAGACAAGCAAGGGTAAGCTAGAAAAATAATGTTTTTAACTTGTAAAAGTAAAAAGAATTAAAGAGAATAAATTTAAGAATTTAAATATCAACTCTCAAATAAAATACAAATAAGTCTATCATTCAATCACAATCTTTTATATTATATTCCAGGTCTATTGACTTCAACATGATTCATTTGCCAACCTTGATTTTCTTTCAATCCTCGGTACTCTGATCTCATATCAATCAAAATGATTGCATATAGACTCATCATTTAGTCATAACAATAATCATGTCATCTCAATCATTCTGAAGCTTATAGGTACATATGTAACCATGATACCTTGGTTTCCTTTCAACTCCCATCATACATAACACACATCAATTCAATCATATTGAAGGATATAGAGGCATATGTAACCATGGTACCTTGATTTGCTTTCAAGCCCCAATACACTAGTTTCATTTCAACCAAAATGATTACATATAACTTTATAATCTGGCATTACACATATCATTTCAATTCCACTAAAGAACAATCAAAAGTTCTCACATGCTACTTTCTAACACAATTACTAAAATCAGGTGAATTAATCACACCAAATCAAAATAAATAATCAAACTTATTAGATTTGATAAGAAAGATCATTATAATTATATTTGTATTTATTTTGTAATAAGGTCAGATTCACCTAAATTTATTACGGTTCAGTCTGATATTTGTTATTAATAAGCACATTATTATCATTCATCTCAATTTATTCTGATTAATTCTAATTTATCTTAATCATGCTTTATTATAGTAATTGGCCATTCTTAACTCTCAATATCAGAAAGTAGAGAAAGAAGCACAATAAAGGTGAAAATTAATTCTTCAGTAATTATTGTCAAGTAAATTGATGATTTATACAGCTGCATCCTAAAACATTAATCAGATTCTAGATCGTTTTGTTGTCCTGTAGAATCCTAATTTTGTTGGGCTTAGATCTCTTGGGCCTCGTGGGCCTCTTCTGTCTTTGTTACTCAATATTAAATGGAAAATATACAGTGGTTTTAGACAAGACCTTATAAATATGACTAGGTATATAGAAAGTATCATGTATAATATTTTTTACACTCTTACTGACTTGACTTCAGCGTTTGAGAGTGTAGTAGACTCCATTCCGTACAACTGGACTACAGGACGACCTTCACTCAGGTCAGGTAAGAAAAATATTTAATTAAATTGAATAATTATATATAATATATAATCATATATTTATTTACTTTTTTGAATATTAAACATGTTAATTTAAATAAAATATAAAACTAATAAAATTTAAAAATAAAAAACATACAAGTTTCTAATAAGCAATTCATGTATACACATAATTATAGATATAAAAAACTTAAGAAGTTAAATCATATGATAACCAGAACAAATGACATACCATAATAGATTAAAAAAAATTGTTTTAGCTACAACTAGGTTTATACATAGAAGCAGAAGCTATTAAATGTATATAATAAGTTATTAAGATATAAATAATAAATGTATTACATAATAATATAAGAAAATACAATTTATAATTATTAACTTATATGTTTAAAGTAATAATCTGAATTTTAAAGAACTTTTTAAAACTTATATATTCTAAGTAATAAGTTAAACTTTAATTTTATTTTGTCAACAAATATCAAGTGAGAAATTCTGTCTGATCTTTAATGATAATGTTATTTGTGATTCACTCTAGTAATGTCTAACAAATTTTTTTTAAACTTGATTAGGAGTTAGGGTTTTGATTTTCTACATATAAGAAGTTTCACCTCACATATTAACACACTAGACAATCAGATAAAAGTAATTTCTGAAATACCTTTTCTCCTTTATAATTTATAATTTATTTACTATCCCTGAGTGTTAAAAGGTAATCTCTTCACACAAAAAAATCATTTTTATTTAAAGAATACTACATGCGGATATAAATTCATAAATAAATTAATTATTATACAAAATATTATTTAAAGATTTTATCGTATATTACGTATGGAATTCTTTTTGTAAATTTAAATTAATAAAAAATTTAAAAAACTTTTCATATTCTTCCTTTTTTTTACATCTCTTAAACCTAAAGCTCTCTCAAAGCTCTCACCGTATACCCAAAAGACTCACTCTTCTCGCGAGATTCATCTTCAGTGTTTCAGTGTACATTGCGTTTGTGCTTCGAGTTTGCGCGATTGGGTGGAACACTCCACCCTGGAAGCAGGTGTTGCTCCGCCGTTGGTGTCTTTTGCAGGCTAATGGCACTGTTTGCATTTGTGACCAAGCGAGATTCCAAAACATATTTCCCACAGATCTTGACATTGTCTTGCCGCTAATTCTTCGTAATCGAGAAACTCTTCCTCGTAAGTCTCGTTGTCCTTCAATTCTTCCTGATTGTCAGAGTCAATCAAATTATGTTGGTTAGGGTTTAGGTTTTCAGATTCTGTTGATGATTTGATGTGATTGCATAATAAATTTGATATATGGTATTTGTTTTGAATGACAAGAGACAATAGAAGAAGATTTGTTTAGTTTAGTGTGAATTAAAAGGAGATTTGATTGCGATCTTCTGTTTGATTTTAGAGGTTTTGAATTGGTTCATAGAAAAGTAGAAGAAAATGGACCCATGAAAGGAAAGTGAAAGAAAATTGAAAGGAAAGAAATAACGTTGCGTGAGTAGTTTTGGCATTGACAGCTGTATTGAATCCATGGGGTATTGTCTTGTTCTGACAACGAGCCTCTGTCTTTCCTCTTTGCAAGGGAGACACTTTCACCATATTAGGCAACTTTTCCCAGTAAGATCTAACCCCCTCCCTTGTAGAAGGGCAATGGAAGAGTGAAAGGAAGTGGGGTCATGGCTTTCCCTACCCATTATGAGGAGTGAGTGATATGTGGTCGGAGCAAATAGCAATGACAGTGTGATATGTCGTTGCAGGTAGCTATAGGAAAGAATGAGAAAGGTCTATCCATTTTGCTTAATTGGCTGGAAAACAAAGTTAATATTTAAGCCAAAATAGGACTTAATATTTTACTTAATGTCTGTCCATAGGGATTCACAGTTTAGGACGAGAAAATATGAGAAGATATTTAAGTCAAGATTGATGTTGACCGTTTAAGCCAAATGATAGATAAAAAGTACAGTATTAGGTTGAGGCTATGTTTGTAAATAGAATTATGTAAATTGAAAATATTCTTGAAGAGAATAGAGACCATTACAATGTATAGTCATTCATCCACTATTTTGCTTGGAATCAAAAGAATATTGATGGGTACTGTTTAAAAGAATAGAAAGGTCAAAAAGTGATCATCTACCGGTTGTGATTATCAAGACACAAATTGGTGGCAGCATTTTTACAGTTACTATGTGTTGATCTTATTTAGTTCAATAATTATGATTACTAGTTAATTAGCTCCTAATTATAGCGGCTTCATATCTGTCAGCATCAATTGTGGCTAACAACTGAGACAGTCTTTCACTCAAGTCATCCACATCTCTGTGTAAGCTTCTGATGTAGTTACAGGTCTCCCGTAGGACCTTAGATGATGATACCTGCAAACCATAAGTCAGTGTCTAAATTACCTATAGTACCTTTCTTTGGAGTCTCATAGCATTCACTCTTTTTGGGGTTGTGTTACTGTTATTAATCTTTAACATTTATATATTTTCAAAACTATACATATATTTGTATGATCGAGTCAATGTGAATCCTTTGACGATTATAGGGATCTGCATAAGATTTGGAGCTGTTGGTAACTTTTCTCATCCTTTGACGATTATAGGGATCTGCATAAGATTTGGAGCTGTTGGTAACTTTTCTCTTAAAATATGGTCAATTTGTGATTATATTCATGTTTGAATATTTCCTTTTTCTTTTTCAAAAACGTTTTAAATTGTATTTTTAAATTTTTTTTTTCAGTTATAGTTTTAAATGTTTGAATGAGACTAGCCGCAGTTATACTTATTTTTTCAGAAATTAAAATTTTGATTAATGAGACAAAAACCAAAAATCTGCTAAATCAATTTATAAAATTTGCATAATGATATTATATAAGGGTATAATGCATTCATTAAGACCTTAAATTGTAATTCAGTCCATACAAAATGTACCTATAGAATTTAAAAAAATAAATAACTTTTCGTCCAAAACATGATAGTATGTTGCATAGTTTTATTTATTTTTATATACATACAGCTACATTTCTGTTCATAAACTTTTATTTCTCTTTTCATTAGTTATGTTTTGATTGTTTGTAAAAAAAATTATATTTAATTAAGATATTCACATAGAATTATAACTCTTCATAAACGGCCAATCAATAGCTTCCAAGATGGTTCTATTTTGAGTAATTAAAAACAAAGATTTCCGATATATTTTATAATAGTTGGAAAAGTAAAACTAAAAAAAAAAAACTAAATCTTTATATTTTTATTAAAATATTCTAATTCTGTTAAATTTCTGTATTTTATAAATGATATATATGTCGTTATGATATTATTTTTGACTTTCAGATTATAAAAGAGTGAAG
>Ga0209489_105613_pt1 | contig 21464 bp, 11 predicted proteins | sample SiratrowhiteBW_FD_187527 | JGI IMG/M metagenome (GOLD analysis project Ga0209489, IMG submission 187527) | Root nodule microbial communities of legume samples collected from California, USA - Siratro white BW (SPAdes) (version 2) | ecosystem: Host-associated > Plants > Roots > Nodule | place...
AAATAATATATATATATATATATATATATATATAATTTTTAAAATAAAAAATATCAAATATTCTATCAAACAATTTTTAAAATAGAACTATGTGAATCCTGATTTTCAATCCTGAATAAAAATACGTAGTACCAAAGTCAATCATTGTCGGGCTCAAAAAATAAAAAAAGAATATTTTTCTTTGTTTATTATTTGTTTGTTATTATTATTATTTTTGTTTGCATATTTTTGTAAATATATATTTGTTTGTTTTTTTAGTTGTTGTAATTACTAATTTTTTTTAAAATAACATTTTGTAAAACCACACTCATTTTTACTTATTTGATTAAAGATACCGTTTTAGGACGTGCGTTGTGTGGGTACTAATACCTTCCCACACATAACCAACTCTTGGATCTTAAATTTGGTTCATAGACATTTTATTTTTGGTTTTTTTTATAGTTTTTCATAATAAACTATGATGACGACTTCAATCCCTATCCAAATATTTTTAAAATATATTTTTTATCGCCCTGTCATGATTTCGGTCAAGACACTTTGCAATGTGGATTATGTCATGTTTGGGTTTCTCTATTTTATATTGTGAAACATAGATGTGGATATATTTATTAAATTATTTTCTTTAATGACACTCTAATTATATTATAAATTATCTATATTCATAAATTATCATTATAGTTATTCTTTTCAAGTTTATTATTCTTGATGAGAATGTCTATAATTTTATGTATGTCTTGTATAAAAAAATGTTTATTAAAACTGGACAAAATGTTATTTATGGATGAATTTGTAAATAATTACATATAGATCCTTCTTTAGGTAATTATGTACAATAATTTGTAGGCAAATTGCCCACATAACTACCATACATAATTACTTGTGAATATCAACTTATAAATTTATTTATGAATTTTTAAATTTGTAGGTAACAATTATATACGAGTGATTTACCTACGTCTTTGGTCATAGGTAATCCATGACTAACTATGTTTTACCTATGTATTTCTTATATTATCTACTGTAGGTAACAACAATTTTTCTTGTACTGTGAACAATAGATGTCCCTTAGATACTTTAAATATGAAGACGTTTAATGAAATATGGTCAGGATATTCCTCAAATTTTGAAAATCTAAGAGGTTTTTGTTATGTTATCTATGCTCATATTAGGCAAGCAAAACTAAGAGAAAAGGTTCTATAATACCCTAAAGGTGTGAACGCATACAAACTATTTTTGTTTTAAGCTAGAATTTAAGAAATATATCATCTATAAAGATTTTGTCTATAATGTAGTTAAAATGGCATATCAACCAAGAGTTTCAAAATGTGTGTCTAGAAGTAGTCATGAGGTTGAGAAGACAAATATTAAGGTAGAAACTAACAAATAGTTTGAGTTTCTATAGTTTAATGATGTAGATGGTATGATAAAAGAAGAGTCAAATGACACAAAAGCATAACAGTCAATGATAGTTATAGTATATCAAGTGAACAAGAAGAACAATCAAACTTCCTACAAAGTATGGAAATGCAAATATTGGGTTCATCGCTTTGATATCATCTAGCTTGAACTTCTTTAGCACCTCTTTGACATATTTTGTCTATGTATGTAGTCAAACCATCTACTTGCTTGATTTGCAATCTTAAGAAGAACTTAAGCTCGCTCATCACGCTAATCTCGAACTCATTTTGCATTAAACTTGAGAACTCTAGATATGTAAGTTCATTAGTAGCACAAAAAATTATATCGTACTTATATATCAACAATAAAAAAGTCATTAGAATAATTTTTTCAAAAATAAGTATTGTCTACTTTACCGCGGGAAAAAAATGTAACATCCAAATTTTATAAAACTATTTAAAATATAAATTATTACATCATTTGATCAACGCTAAACTGCGTCAGCCTGACCAACGCTAAACTGAAACATTTTATGGATCAACCTTTGTGACGACCTGGCTAACACTTAATGTCTTAGAATTAGAGTCCAATTGGCCAATGCAAGTGTGTTTGAATTTTTTGCGTTGGCTAGACCGTTTCTATTTATGCCCATTTTAATGGTCGATACTAATTTTGAATAACTTACACCCTTTTAGCGTCTACTATATCGAAGAATACGTTGATTTTTGACCGACATTATATCTTTGTTTTCTTGTAGTGAAGATAAGTAGAACAAAATTTTCTACTGTATATACAACATGAACTAAAACCTTTGGTGAGATACAATATGAAGAAGTTAGACCAACTGTATTAGTGGTTTTATTTGTCTTAAACTGATCTTTTTTTCCTTCTTTTACATGATAGGCAATGAAGAATATTGATGGAAGAGAGCCATCTCATGCAAAAATGTTCATTATGACACACAAGTCTAAGAATGAGAAAACCAAAGAAATTATTGTATGATAATCTAAATCCTTATCTATTATTTTCATAATAGTTTTCTTTTATAATATTTTTATAATCATTCTCTTGTCATTTTAATTCATTTTCAGTCAAAGCTTGAGAATGAAATTGCTTCTCATTCAGAAGAACCAGATAAAAACACAACTCTAGATGATATATTTTTCCAAGTATTTGGAAAAGATAGACATAGCTATGTGCGCACATATGAAAAAGGGATTGTACCTTCAGACTTATGCGAATCTAAATCTAAAGACAAGTTAAAAGAGCAAGTGGAGGCCATTAAAGTTGAATTTTTAAACAACTTCAAGTTTGCTTTTACTCAATATTTTTAGAAGTCATGGTTTCAAGCTTGGAAATCATCCAAGATGTAAAAGAAGAAGTTGTTGTTGAGGTATATTATATAATTTTACATTAAACTTATTATTGAATTAGATATTATACATTACATGCCTTTTTTTGTTTTACTTTGATATAGAAACAAAGTCAGACCACCTCCATAAACAAGAAGGAAAAAGAGCAGTAAACTAAAACTAAGTTAACAAAAAGGTGAATTCATGTAACATACTTTTTCTTTATTTTATGTTTATATTATTTAGTAACTAATTTTGTTAATCTTAATTTGAAACATATTCTAATATTTTTTTTTTATCTAGGAAATAAGAAGATCACAAATATCTATCCAATGCCTTTGAACTGTTCTTGTAAATCCTTGTTCTCTAAAGTATTTTTCAACTTTTGTTCTTTTGGTTTATTGACTATAATGATCATTATTATAGGCAACCATTTGAAAAAAGTTATAAAGAATTCAGATAATTTTGAAAGAGTAACTGAAATTCAATAAATTGATAAATTTTAATTATTTCAAGCCATTAAACTAGGTTTATAAAAGGGTTGTTAAAGCATGAAAGTCTATGACTAATGAAATAATTTTAAACCTTTTTTTCATTTTTAAGTAATTTAATATTAAGTAAGTCTCTTATTTATGACATTTAGCCTTATTTCAATATAGTAGTCAAACTCAAAGGAAAACTCCATGTCAATAAATTAAATGAAAGGTTATTAATATAATTTATTATCAAATTATAGTTTTTATTTATAATAATTATTTGTTTTTTTTTTCATTCTATATAGGTAATTTGTTTCCTTTGTTTTGTATTGTTATTTTAATTGTTTATTAATGAACTCCATTTAACATAAGTGGAGAGGCCAATGTTGTTCAAGGAAACAAATTGGAAGAGGAGAACGTAAACCCAAAATTCATTTTGGTGGGACTAACTTGAGTAAATTGAAAAGCAAGAAATCTAAAAAAAAAATAAGAAAAACAGACAAGACGTGTAAGTCGTTCTAATTTGTCAACTTGAACAATTCTTAATTTTAATTCTTTTTTCTGTTTAGAAACATGATTCAGAAGTATATTTTGCAACTTAAGGTATTGCATGTTGCAAATACCTTTTCACCATGGTGGAAAGCAATGACTAACATTGTAATTAGTTTAAATACCACCATCATGAATGGAAGAAGGTGGTGAAAAATCAAATTTGTTTTTATATTTAGTCAGAGGCATCCTTGTCCTTAAATTCAAGGAAATATGTTCGTGTCTCTATCAGTCAGATGGAGAAGTTTATTGTTGCCTTTCATGAAATGTGCTATATGTGGTTGTAGAGCTAGTCATGGGAAATATGGTGAGGCGTGTTTGCACATTATAAGGGAAGAGGATCTTTCCCTTGCAACAATTGTTATGGCTGGTTTGGGGGTATTAGCTGCAAGTGACGATGAAGATAATGTCGAGCAAGACAAAAATCTTGTTTTCTGTTGCTGCTGCAGTAGCTGCTAGAAGTACATTACGTCCACCATTATTACAAACTCTTCTACTGTGTTGGAAAATGCATGTTTTTGCTTTTTTTTTATCATATTATAAGAGATGAACAAAAATTAACAAAGGATATGAGAATGAAAATATTCTCTCTGTTTTTGTATATTTCATCAAAAATAGAGAACTGAATATATACAAGTATTGTACCCATTCTAGGTATAGCTAAATAAAGAAAAGAAAAGAAAATTATTACAATATGATAATGTCATAAAAACAAATAAACAGAATTGATGATAATTTGATTCTACCATAAAGACAAAATCACATAATTAGTTTCCTTCTAGAAGCCTTTTATCCATATCCTCTGAAACCCCCTCGCAAGTTGGGGAGCAAATATTGATGAGACCCAACTTGGAACAAATATTCTTGAAAGACTGAGGACCTAAGGCTTTGGTATAAAATGTCTGCTAGTTGCTTTGTGGTGGAAATGGGAAGAAAATGAATGAGACCGTTTTTCAAATTTTCTCTAACAATGTGACAATCTATTTCTATATGTTTGGTGCGCTCATGAAACATTGGATTTGCTGTAATATATCTTGCTGAGTCATTGTCGCAATATAAGAGAGATGGTTGCTCAAAAGGAACTTTCAAATCTTGAAGAAGATAGATTAGTCATTGAATTTCACAAGTAACAGTGGCCATTGCCCTATATTTAGCTTTACAGGAACTTTTTGATATTGTTCCTTGCTTTTTTGATTTCCAAGATATAAGGGAATTTTCAAGATACACACTAAAACCAGTCACTGATTGTCTTGAATCACTACAGGTGCCCCAATCACTATCACAAAAAGCTTTGAGATGGTCAGAACTGCTGGATGAGAAAAATAAGTCAAGACTTGGAGCTCCTTGAATATATTTTAGAATTCTAATTGCTGCATTATAGTGAGCAATTGTAGGCTTATCAAGAAACTGAGAAAGTTGTTAAACAGAAAATGTGATGTCAGGTCGGGTATTAGTGAGATATATAAGTCTTCCAATCAACCTTTTATAGGCATGAACATCACTAAAAGGCACACTTCCATTAGAAGACAATTTAACAAGGTTATCCATAGGAGTGACTGCAGGTTTGCACGCTAAAAGACCTGCATCTGTTAACAATTCCAATGTATATTTCCTTTAATTCATCATTATCCCTTTCTTACTTCTTGCTACTTCAAAACCAAGAAAGTATCTTAAATCACCAAGAACCTTGATCTTGAATGTCTTATTCAAAACTTCTTTGACTCGATCAATCTCTTCTTTATTATTTCCTACCAAAATTATATCATCTACATATACCAATACTTCTGTAAAAGATCCTTCAGAAGAATTAATAAATAGTGAATAATCATTCATAGATTGAGTATATCCCACAGAAATAAAAAAGGATGACAGTTTAGCAAACCACTCCCTACCAACTTGCTTAAGGCCATATAAAGCCTTTTTTAATTTACAAACTTGTCCTGGTTGAATAGAAGTCAATCCAGGAAGAGCAACCATGTATACATCTTCTTTCAACTCTCCATGTAAGAAGGCATTATTTATGTCTAACTGTTTTAACTCCCAGTTATATATAGAGGCTAGAGAAAGAAGCAACCTTATTGTAGATATCTTTGCTACTGGAGAAAAGGTTTCAAGGTAGTCAATGCCCTCTGTTTGTGTGTATCCCTTTGCCACTAATCTTGCTTTATATCTTTCAACAGTCCCATCAGCGTTATACTTTATTTTGAATACCCATTTGCAACCTATGGCAGTTTTGTTCTTGGGAAGAACAACAATCTCCCATGTTTGATTTGACTCCAAAGTAGATATCTCACACTGTATAGCCTTCCTCCAATAGTCATATTTCACAGCTTCAGAATAAGTGTTTGGCTTAACATGTGAAGAAATAGACATAACAAAAGGTTTATAAGATGGTCATAATTTATCATAAGACAAAACAGAATTCAAAGGATATTTAACTCTAGAAGATGTATTGGAAACATTGAGATTACAATGATAATCCTTTAAATACTCAGGTGGTCTTTTTGGTCTGGTACTCATTCGAATGGACTGTGTTGTTTCATGATTTTCATTAAGGTTTTGGTCTCTATGGGAACAAACTTCTTCAGGGATCTGAACGTCTAATTCATGGTCATCATTAACATTATTTTCAATATTATCACAGGGTGTAAAAATGACTTGTGATGGCTTATTCAAAATAGGTTGATCTTCTGTAAAAAAAAAATTGATCATAAATGTCTGGACTCTCAATTTCATTGCTAGTATCTTCAACCTTTTGATATGGAAAAACATGTTCATAGAAGACAACATCCCTATACACAAAAATTTCTCTTGATTGAATATTGAACAAAATATATCCTTTTGTCCCCTTCTTAAAACCAATAAAAACACATTTTGATGCCCTTGGATCAAATTTACTTCTATTTGTTGACAACGTGCTAGCATAACATAAAGACCAAAACACCTTTAATTGATTAAAATCTTGTGGAGTTTTGTAAAGCATTTCATGAGGAGAAAAATCATTTAAAATTGGTGTGGGAAGCATGTTTATAATATGTGCAGCATGTATCACAGAATATGACCAATAAATTTTGGGTAAATGAGATTGTATCATGAGAGCTCTTGCTACATTTAATAAATGATCATGTTTTCTTTCAACTATACTATTTTGTTGTGGAGTATTGACACATGAAGTTTGATGTATTATTCCTTTATTGCTAAAAAAATTAGTCATGAAAAATTCAGTTTCATTATCATTTCTTATTACTTTTATTCCTGTCTCAAATTATGTTTGAATAAAAACAACAAAATCTTCCAAAATCTTAACAACTTCAGATTTTTGTTTTAAAGGAAAAACCCATGTGTACTTGAATAATCATCAACTACGGTAAAAAAATATTTATGACCATGAATTGATGTCAATGAGTATGGTCTCCACACATCAACATGAATCAAATCAAAACATTTTTTAGATTTAGATGTACTAAGAGGAAAGGGAACTTTTTTTTTGCTTTACAAAATGACAAATATCATAAATGAAAGATTTATTATATTTAAAAAAAGGAAATTTATTTTTGATAACATCTAAAGATTTGTTTGAAACATGTCATAACCGAAAATGCTAAAGGGTTTCGAGATCACTAGCAGTGAAATTGACAATATTGATGATATATGAAGATTTGACAAGTTTGATTTGAAGGTTTTGATAGGACGGGACCCTGAGTATATAAAGTCTACCTTGCATCTCAGCTGATCCAATCATTTTCAAGGAGGTTTTGTCCTTAATATGACAACTATTAGAATAAAAAAGAATCACACAAGACAAATTATCAATTAACTTTGCTACTGAAAGAAGGTTAAAAGTGAAGTTAGGAATATATAAAATATTATCTAAGACATGATCTTGATTGATAAAAACACTTCCAGAATAATTTGCAAAGACTTGATTTCCATTTGGTAATTTGACATAGATAGGATTAATTTGATGATATGAAGTGAAATGACTCAAGGATGGACAAATACGATCAGTGGCACCACTATAAATAATCCAAGAACTAAAGGAAGAGAGAAATTTATTACTAGTGTGTGTTGTTGTGTTGGAAGGAATACCAGAGATTTGATTGGAGACATTGTCACTGGATTTAGACTGTTGTAGAAGGGTTAACAATGTTTGATACTGCTCTGGAGTAAAACCAATATGCTGAGAATGTACTTCTGACCTTGAACCTTCATGATTCTGCTGATTATTATTACAGACTGCTTTATGATTTTTTAAACTTTAACTGAGGTGGAAAACCATGCCTTCTATAGCACTTATCAATCACATGTCCTATCTTTCCACAATGACTGCAGACATTAGAAGTATATCGTCTTCCAAAACTACTTCTGTTAGTATAATTTATTGCTTTTGACTGATCACTAAAATTTGTCTCTCTTGTTGTGTACCAATAGAACAAATCATATGTTGCTGGGAACTAATATGATAAGGTGAACTAAAATATTGTGATACCATATTATAGAAAATAAAGAGATGAACAAAAATGAACAAAGAATATAAGAATGAAAATAAAGAAAACAAAATAAAATTATTAAAATATGATAATGTCATAAAAACAAATAACCAGAATTTATGATAAATTTGATTCTACCATAAAGACAAAATCACATAATTAGTTTCCTTCTAGAAGCCTTCTATCCATATCCTCTGAAATATCATATAAAAGGAAAATGGTACAACAATAATATAATGAAAATGATGTATAAATAACACAAAGGTGTTAGAATGATATTTTTTCATTTGTTTACTATTGTTGAAAATAATTTTATTACTATTGATTAAGATAATTTTGTTATTAATAGATAATTTCGTCTAACATTCTCATTAAAAATTTTCTAAAAACATGAGAAATTTATTTCTAATAATACACATTTATTTATTAAACAAAAATTTAATAATTTAGTAACATTTATTAAAATATTATAAAATATTTACATTAATAACATTTTTATAATATTATTTTTTTTAAAAACAATATTATTAAAAATTTGTAGTAATAATTTTAAAATAGTCTCTTTATTGAAATAAAGTTACTAATGATTTTCAGTAACATTGTTATATTGTCACTCTTTTTATTAAAAAAATATTAATAAAACAATTTAATAACATTTTAAAAATGTTATTTTTTATTAAATAAATATTATTAAAAGAATTTAATTAATGTTATATTTTTATTAAATAAACATTATAAAATATTTAGTCACATTTTTATAAATATTTCTATTGATATTTAAAAATATTATTAAAAATTTTTAATAACGTAAAAATATATCAAACAATTAGTAAAAAGATGCTAAATAATATTAATATTTTATTTGATTTAGTAAATTCTTTTATGTTATTAATTATATATGTAGAGTATGAAAGTATAGCATCCTATAAACAACAAAAACTAAGGAGTGATGTGTAGAAAGTCCAACTCATACATATGACGCAAAATGAAACATGAGTCCAGTAGTATATACACGTGGACAAAAATCACCAAAAACAAAGAAGTGATGTGTAGAAAGTCCAACTCCTACACATGACACCAATGAAACATGAGTCCAGTGGTATATACACGTGGACAAACATCAAGAGTAGAAAACCGAAACATATAAATAAAATATCACAAAACTCTAGATTCGTGAAAGTAGATTGTAAAACACTAAATTTCAAACTAATATCAAAATTATACTACACGGCCAACCAAACATAATAACCAAACTATGTATACGTCATTTTGATATACCGAGATGGCATATTGAGATGTTTATTTCAGTCGGTGATGGATAGCGTTATCTCATTTATGTGCTGATTGACAAGTGAAACATGTCATTGATAAGCGACACGTGACAACTCTTCACGTAAGACACATGGAGGAATACAGTATAATAAATTTAAATTAGGATGGACCACAACAAGTTGGACCTATGTTAGACTGGGCTCTGTGGCCCAAACATCCAAGCCCACCGCAACACCTATTAATAGGAACTCCATCTCCAAACATAAGATACTTTTTAACTCTAATTTCAGTCACCTGCACTGTTCGGACCTTAAACTGACTTGAGCGTCGAATGCCTGTAGGACCCCTTCCAGACCGTGGACTTTGCTAAAACAGAAGAGCCTAGTTGGAACTTAGGAGTGTCAGGGACGATCGAAGACATTGTTGTTGTTGGAGCTAATCTGTCTCTTCCAATAACATTTTGTGGAATGTGAGGGATGACTGAAGACATTGTTCTTGTTAGAACTAACCGATATCACAAAATTGAGAAATGAACCTGATATAAATTACTTGATGAATCCAAAAAGTTCCAATAGCAAATTGAGAACAAGTATTCAAAAGAAAACAAAGAGAGCAATGAGAAGAAGCACTTCGTGAAAGAGAGGAAAGGTGTAAAATCCAACAAAATACAAGCAGAGTAAGGAGAGTAGAATTTAGAGAGTGATTGAAGTGAGGAGCAAGGAAAAGATGTAAAGAATGAGCAGAATTTCAAATTCTTTCATTTTTTTCATTCTATTGTTTTCATTCATTGAAAAGCTATAAAAAAATTTCTTGAATTTCAATTTTTTTTAATTCTCTAGTCTAAAGAATTTTAAATTCATCTTTTCTATTGTTTTTTATGAGAGAGAAACTAATATTAAACGTTTTGTATAATTTATATGAATGGGGTTTTCATTTTGAAAGTTTGAAGCATGGGAATTTGATGCATTTGTGATTGGGCGATGGGGTGGAAGCATGTTAGCATTATAATACATTGGGGACGTCAGTGAGTCAATGATCTTCTGATTACATATATGACCCAAGAAAAGGATTGGACCAACTATTGAACTAGTTTTCAGTTAAAACCTAGGTAATTACTTTCTGCACCCCCATATCCCATCAGAATATATTTGAATATGTGAATGGACATTTATATTCTTGTTAATTCCAAAAATCGGGTTCCAAAAGATAAAAAGTCTTATAAATAAATGTTTTTTGGAAGAGCATTTTTGTCTTTTAAAAACGTTTTCTGTAAATACTTATCCACATACTCCATTTGCTGAAAAATGACTTCCACAATACAAAAACAAAAATATTTCACCTACCTCACAATTTATTATGGATTTCATTTTCTGAAACCCATTTCCACAAAACGAAATACAAACTCTGCACCCCTACACCAACTCCTATAACAAGTCAATACGCAACAACAAAAGTCAATTACCTTCCATGCACAATGACGTTCCAAGAAAAGCTTTCCTGTCAGCACCCATTACCACGCTTGCTGCAAAATGTTCACACCACTTAACACCCATCCATTGCACTACTCTTCCTTTAAATATATTGGCAAGGACATTTATGATATTATTAATTTCTGATTATATTGGCAAGGACATTTCTGTTATTATTAATTTCTGATGGAGTGCAGGAAGCAATTACCTAAAACCCATCATACCAATTGAGCTAGTCCGAATATGATGACAGTTAGGAAGGATCTTGAAGGATAATTTTAATTTTTATAAAAATTTAAAATTTGATTAATTAAAGTTAAAGAATTTAAAATTTGAGATAAAAAAAATAAGAATTTAAAATTGTTTGCACTATTTTCTCTTGAATTTATATTTGTATTTATTTCATATTATTTCTTCAACTTGACTTTAATTAAAGTATCATCCGTTCAACTTTAGTTAAGACATCAGTAATTGATGGAAGAAGAAACGTCATCCGTTTAATATTAACTTTTTCTACTAATTTGGTAAATGTTTCTTTTAACTTAAAGTAGACCATAGTTATTTTTTTATCATCATCTTTAAAGTTATTTTTGTTGACTACATAGATCAATATTATTTCTCATACAACGTTAATTAGAATCTTTTCAACATCTATTATATTTTTTTAACTGATATTAAACACAAATTTTGTTAACATAAATAAATATTATTTTTAATTTATATTAATTAATATTTTTTCAATTAAAATTGATTAAATATAAGTTAGGATAATTTTCCAAACAATGTAATAAGAAAATTTTCAACCAAATTGGTATGATTATTTTTGAATCAATATTAACTAGTAGTATTTTTCATCGATGCTAATGAGACAACTTCTCCATTAATGTACGTTAAAGTTTTTTTTAAACAAAAATTAATACAAATTCTTATTTAATTAACATTATTGGGATTATCCATTATTCATGTAGACGAGAACTTGAAGTTTGCAGTAATTTTTTTTATCATTGAAGTGGTATTTTAGTATTTAATATTGTATTTGATGGTAATTAAAATATTATGCCTAATTTTTTTTGTATTATAGTTACTGGTATTAACTTTAACTAGTAAAAAGAAAAACTGTCTTTTCTCCTTTCACTATATCTATCATTAAAATAAATTTGAAAAAGAAAATATTAGAAAATAGTTTTATAAAAAACAATATTGTCTTTCTCTCTAGTTATTCTCTAATTACACGTTAAACTATTGTTTGTTTACAATAATACACATAACTTAAATTTAAGCTAAATAATATATATGACTCAAATTTAAGTTAATAATACAAACATGTAAGATATGTAAGATGGAAATAGATATGCAGAAATGGCAAATGAAGACATTTTTATAGGTATTCTCAGAACTCATCTCGATGTTGACGGATAAATTTTTACATTGACTATGAGTATGAATATAAGTAATTATGACTATTTATATATCTCTTCCCCATGGCATACCCGTCTCGATAGTCATTCATATTTTCACACTCGTCCCTATTTTAATTATTAAAATATCTTGAATTTATTAGATAATTTATAAAACTTATATTGACTTCTATTTCTTTAATTTCGTAATTTATTTTTAGGTCACACATTTGATATTTTTAATATTTTCTGTAATTATTTTATTTTTATTTAATTGTTATTTGATACTTTAATTTAATATTTATATAATTTTAATTTATTTTTTGATATTTGATATTGGAAAAAAAGAAAAAAAAATATGTATCCTTCTATCCTTAAATACTTTATAATATCATATTGTGATTTTTTTTAATAAAACAATTATTTGATTAATATTTGAAATAGCAAAGAAACTATTACCAGTATGGATATATCTATTTTTAGATGGGATGACTATGAGATAAAAAAAGTTCATACCTATATAATATAAAGATGAGGATAAATTTTTACTTCAAAAATGAAATGAAATAATCAAACTCACATATTTTCTGTAGCATTATCATCATATCTAATAGTGAAGAGTGTTAAGTAGGTATTTAAAAGTGTGTTTAGTTCTATTTCAAAATCTTTCGATAAAGAATATTTTGTATCCCTCTATAATAAACAAAAATGTAATTTTTCATCTCTCAAAAAAGATGAAATGTGATTTTCAGTCTTATAAAATTTTTCCTTTTTGTCTTTCTTAAATTTGAAGCTTATTATTTTTGTTCAAACATCTAACAATCTAACATACTTGTGAATTCACAAACCAATATTTTTAGGTCATATGAGATTCACATGAATATTATATCTCATCCACTTTACTTACATAACAAAAAAATTTCATTAAAAAATTATTAAATTTAATTTTGTAAAATTTTAGCTTAATTATTGTCTCATAAAATTGAAAATTTTGATTTTAGTCCTCATAACATTTTCATTTATAGTATTAAAAAAAAAACATATTCAAAACTTAAAAATATTATCGGTTGGGTTGGGTGAGGTGGTATGAGTTGCAACAATTTTAATTTTATTCCTATCAGTCTAAAATATTTTTGACTTTTTTTTTTTTAAATTTAAAGTCAACTTAAACAAGATCCTATAACACATGAAAGAAGGCAAGTTCAACTTAATTTCTTAACATTGTTAACTCATGAAAGATTTCTATCTACAAAGAAATTAAATTATTATTTGTTGTGATAGTAAACTTTGCCAAGATTTTAGAAGAAAGGATCTCTACTATATTTTTTTATTCAATTAATTTAATATAAATACTTTATTAATATCTATATTTATATAATAATAAAATAAATATAAATAATTATATAATATAATATAATAATAATTAATTAGTATTACTCAAATGATAATAAATTTATAAAATAATGATAAAAATAAAATATTAATAATATTAATATTAAAAAATAAAATAATACTAAAATTATAATTATAATCAAAATAAATTAATAAAATAATAATAATAATATTACTAACAATAATAATTTAATTTTTATTTTAAAATAATTGATAATCTTATAATTAAAATAATAATAATTCATTAATTATACTCAACAAATTAATTATATTTAATTTTAAAATAATTTTAACTATAATTTTATTTGCTAAAAAATTATTTTATCAATCACACACATTACATCACACGAATCTTTATAAATTTTTCACTCAAATCTCACTATATTTTCCTTAATCCAAACAAATTCTAAATTATGAATATTTTGTTCTTTCTTTTTGCTTGATATTGGTCTAGATCTTATATTAAACAACAATATATAATATTTTATGAAGACGAAAATCAATTTCTTTTTAGTTTCACATAAACTAAAATCAAAATTTAAAAAAAAGACCTCGATATGTTGACAACCTTCTTCCAACGTCAATATTACAATGGTTGATGAGATTGTTTTAATAATGTTTTTACATAATAAAATTATAAATATATCCTTTGTTATATATTCTTTTTACACAAAAAAATCAATTTTATCTACGGAAAAAATCCATAGATAATGTCTAAATTTCGTATGTAAACAGTAATTACTGACAGATTATAGATAGAAAGAAATTCGTATGTAAATGGTGCATCAGTATTTTACGTATGAAATTTTTTGCATATGAAATTTATTTACAGAATAATCCATATGTAATTCCGTAGATAGTTCCAACATACATTACATACGGAATAATCCGTATATAATTTATCTACAGAATTACATACGAAATATTTTGTAGATAAATTATATATGAAAAAATGTGTATATAAGTAAGGTCCATCCAAAATTTAGAAACCCATAGGCAAATATGTGTGTAAGTAGTGTGTATGTAATTTTGTAGATAACTTATCTATATGTAAATAATTTTTTTATAAAAAAATATTTTTCAAATATTCTAAATTTATTTGTTATCCTATAATGAATAATCTAAAATAAAAGTCTAAAAGCATTCTCATAATCCAAAATCAAGTTCTAACACCAAATACTAATAGTGTATAAGTTGCAAATGAAAATTGTTTGTCTAATAACTAGAGTAGTGGGGATGTCCATCTTTGTCTTGATCTTGATTTTGCTCTTCATTGTTCCCTTGTGATCCCTATTCATGTTGTGATGGTTGGTGTTGTTCTTGTTCTTGTTGAGGTACAAGTCGTACATCCGGTGGAAGTAATGTTTGGACAATTTTAATAAGTGATTGTACCTGTTGAGATAGTATTTCATTTGACTCAGTTAGTCTTTCATTGGACTCCTTTGAATTTCTTGTTTTAGTTCGACAAAGTCTTGTGAATCAGAAGTCAGACTTGAAGATCCGTGATATATGAGCTTATCTACATAATTGGAACTGTAGGTGTACTGGCCAATACAATAGATGCGACCTTTGGTAGATTTTCCTCTTGCAGCATGAATCCAAGTTTCATTCCTTATTCTTTCTTCCTCTCCATGGTCTATAGGAGATGATTTTGATGCCCCACCACAAGATGCAGTTGAGAAAACTTGTTCTCAAAATTCCTCCTATTATTCAAAAATATAAATTAAATCACTTATACAATACATATCATAATAAAATAAATAACAAAACAATACTATACTTACACATGTCTTCCTAGATCGTTCATCTACAAATTCACCAGTAGTCTTTCGTACATGAGTTTGCTTAAAAACCTCATCTATATGTGATGGACGACCCAACTCCTTCTCCTACAAACATCATCATTAATATAAGAAGTTATAAAGAATAAAAATCATTTGTGTTTAGTATACTTACTATACGAATTGCATGTTCATGTCTAGTAATAGAGTCGCTTATGTGTAAACTGTCACCTATTTCAGATGCCGATTTTGTTGGGCTTATGAACATTTTTATACGGTAGATTGCAAAATTCCATATAGATAACAAGAAGTTCCACACATAATCAAACATTCAATTTGGCAGTTTTTGAGTTTTCCATGTTTGCATGAACATTTCTTACAGCCTGTGAGACTTTGGAATGATTTTTTTTTTATCATTTGCTCATGTTCTGGTCTCAAGGTGACCTTCGTAAATACAATTAGGAATAATAGATGAAAAATAGCTATATAGTAATTTGTTTACTAACCTTAAAAATGTAACAATCTATATAATATATGTTGGTATACAGAAGAAATGTGTTGGTATACATAAGAAAGAAACTTTTAAAAAGAGAAAATCGTGCTCATGCACCATCAGTCCATGCATATGTAAATTAAGAAGCCCATATTAGCAACAACAACCATGATAAATTTGATGGATTGATTACACATTACAAAAGAATGATTTATGTATTAAAAAGTAATTATTAAAAAAGCTTATATACAACTTTCACCTTGTTAACTTGTCATTTTCTAAAATGAAATCAAACTTTTATATTTTATGGAAAGTAAATTTGATTTTCTTATTTTGTTAAGAAAAAGAAATCATTTGTGACGTAATATCCATACAAGTAAAGTTGAGAAAAACATAATAATTATGTCATCTAATCCAATGTGACATGAGACTTTGTTGGCCATATCAACATTTTGCTAACAGTATTAATCTTTTGAAAAGAGAAAAAAATGCACTTGAATTTGACATTAAAACTAAACAATTTTTAAGAGACGTAAATCGAATTTCAACTATGTAAAGAAAACAAAATGATATTTTCTCCTATATTTTTCGAAACACAACTAAAACACGAGGCAGAAAATGGTACAAAACACAAGATGGGACATAGAATTGAAGGGATTAGTGAACACAATGAAACAAAAAGAAAATGAAGAGAAAATATTGATTCTTTTCCATTCTTTATGTAAAAATATTATTTTCAAAACAAAATATAAAATTAATACATTTTCTGTTAAAAATGTTTACTCATATTGTTTATAAATAAATTTTAAAACTAAAAAGGAAGAAAAGGCCTTAAAATACTTTTACACAAGTGGTAATGTCAATATGGAGAATAAATTCAAACTAATTTAGTTCTAAATTGATAACAATTTAATATTTAAAAGAACGAAAGATTTAATTTAATTCTTTAAATATATAGAACAAAAAACACATAATAAATCTTAAATTTATAACTTCATGTCAAATTAACTTTTACAAAAATACAATTTAATGTAAAATTTGTCTTTAATACCAACACCACAAAAATTAACAAGACATAATAATCACACTTTGTACCTAATCAATAATAATTTTCCTTTTCTTAACTAAATTAACACCAATTTTTGAAGGAATAAAAGGACCGTTTATCCCATAAGATGATGACTAATCTCACACCCTTCTCTCCCTTTGAAACCAGCACATTCAATGTGGAAATGATAGCAAGTTTTGATTGCAATGGCCTATTGGATGAATTACTGCTATTTCTGATGCCAACGATGTGCCACATAAGATCTGTTTCAGAAGATTTTTGGAGTGGACCATCATTATTTGGAGAAGAGGGATAACACACCAAAAATTCTGAAAAAAAATCTTCAGCCAACTCATGAAAAGGCAACAACAATTGAACCATCATAAGGGACAAATTATCAATAATACATCACAGTTGCTCTCATATTACAACTTTCACATGACCTTCGCCTCCAACCTCAACTTGATATATATGAATTAAGACTCATTTATTGAAAATAGCAAAATTATATATTTTCTTGAGAATCAAGTTTAATTAATCTAATAGTTACCTTTTATATTCTTATTCATTAGATAATGTTTATTGAATTTCATATAAAAATAAGTTTGTTCCATCCCATAGTTCTAACTTATTATGATATAATATTTATAAAAATACAAAATTATAAAAATGCATCATTGAATATCATATTTATAAAGACAAGTTATTCAATTTAAAATGTTTCTTAATCTCAACTTTATTTTAAGGAGAAGACTACAAATATAAATTCAAAATGTAAGCAATCTTTATTTTCTTTTAAAATATGATATTAACTAGTTAACAATATGATATTAACTAATTAAGAATATGAAAATAAATATCTCCATTCATAATATTTATAAAAATATTGTCTGGACAAGCTATAGTAATTTGTTTCAATTAAAAACATAAACAAAGATTACATAGAATAAGGTAACCATGAAACCTGTTATATAAAATTTTCAATTGCAAGAGTCTTAAAACACACTCCAAAGAAAAATACTTTTTGATATAATCTTTTTAACAATTTTATAGATTTTGAGATTGTTAAAACAATCGAGGAGAAAATATCAAGAAAATCAAACAAGAATTAAAATTAAGTGAGTCCTTGACAAGGAAATGACATCACCTTCAATCTAAAAACTTCTGAATTTTTTTTTATACGTTGTTCAACTTTTTCATGTATACTTAATGTGAAACTTAGACTCATACTTGAATACCCAACAATATCTTTCTCAAATGAGAGTCCTTCTTTCACATTGGTACATTTCTTTTCGAGCGAAACCATTTTCAAACATAAATACCACACCCATTTTCAAACATAAATACCACACCGGATAAATCAAACAAAAATGAGAATTAAATCAAATCCATACAAAGAATTGACACCACCTTCAACCCAAAATCTTAAGACATTAAATTTGTGAGTCTTATTTGTTATATGTTGTTCAACTTTCTCATTTCTACTCTATGTAAAACTTAAACTCATACTTGAATACTCAACAAAGATATAAACAACTACATCTAAAACAACACAAACTATAGCAAAAACATAGAAATAGTTTTGATAACATATCTTGCAAATTTAATCTCAAACACAAATGAAACCTGAATCTAGTCCAAATACAAAATCAAACCTATTCACTCATTCGAGATCATTATCAACATATCCAAAACGACTGTCTCTCCTCTCAAATTGTGTCAACCTCAAACTAGCAACCACATTGCAACTGGTTAACAAAACATACAACTGGTTAACAAATTATGGACAGGTTTCCATTGTAGGAATTCTAACAGAGAACAATTTATCTAGCTTCACTTCAAGTCAAGCCAAAACATAAAACGTAAGAAACAACTAAAGCTACGCGTTTGATATCTCATCAATGATATCCGAAATGACCTTCTCCATGTCTAGATCCCTCATTGGTTTAAATGGTCGCTTCATGTCCTGAAACAAAAATATAATTTGTTTCAGATGACAACAAAATTGGAGTTCTATTTTCCTTTTCAAAATCATTTTCACGAAAAGAAATACATATTTAATTAAAGAGTTTTATACCATAATAACTTCAATTCAACTCAGATAACTAACAATTTAGCACACTGATTTCCAAAATATAGCACATTACCAAGAGACTGATGAACTTCTTGCCCCCTTCTTCTCGTATTTCAAAGCAACCTCTTCTTGGCTTTTTCATTGAATAAAAAAAGAGAGAAGCCGAGATTAGATAAAATTGTCTATAACCAATCTTGGAGAAGAAAGATTACTTGGATAAAATATCATATGAAACTCAACCATCATTACGTGTTCAGAACTCATAAGTCTGACCCTAACTGTATCCACACAAAACAATAGTGCATTCTCTAACTCTGTATTAAATCGACCCTAAACAGTATATATATAAACACATATCCATAGAGCAATATTACTTAAAAATTAGGTTTTCAAAATCAGTTCATGACAACAATTTTATTCACAAAATTACAGTCAATGGGGTTTTCACGATCTTAATTGCAGCTGCAGGTGTCCACAATTTTTCCCAACATCAAGGATCACAACGAAAGAGCAACACATTTTGAAAACCTTGCTTAAAACAAGTTACACTTAATAAGTTGGTAGAAAGAAAGACTATTGAACAAAACACCACACATTTTGAACTAATAGTTCTAAAACATAGATGAGTCACTAAGAAGAGCCTTCCAAAACTTGATAAAACAAAAGCATTACCAACAACTATCATAGTATATACCTTTTCAGGGTTTAGTATCACATTGACTCCACAATCCGCTTTCTCTAAACGTTCTTTCACCAGATTGGCCCTCATCTTGAACTGGTTACATTGCTTACTAAGAAGACAAAATAACAACAATTAAATAGAAAGTGTCGAAAACAACATCACCAACACACAAACAAAAGGCAAGATAATGAACCAGCTAACAACAACAACAAAAACAAATAAGCATAGACCACCCACAAGTGTTCACCAATAAATACATAAAATGAAATTGAAGAAAATATGCAACAAACTACACATCGTCATAACATTTTCTGACCAAATAACACTATCATAACACCAACGCAAATTTCTCAAACATCTAACAAAATTATTTATATCCATGACTTCAACTAATGGAAACAACTAACTTTTATTTTCCTCTTATTTCTTTCATTTAACCCCAAAAAAACTAGTAATCAAGATATTACTTTTTAAAACTTAAAGAATTTGTTTCAGACAAACAAAATTTTGATTCAAGCTATTCAAATAATAAAAATAAGTAAAAGCACGCACAAGCACAAAATACAAACAAACATTTTTATTTTACCCTTCAACCAAGCCATAAAAGGGAGAAAGGGACGAACCAGTGTTCAACTACGATAGTCTTGTTGGAAGCCCCTTCTTCATCTTCTTCTATTTCTTCCTCTTTCTCTGCTTTAACCGAAGCACTTTTTTCTTCCTTCTCGTTCTTTCTCTGCCTACCACCAGTGCTAGCCTTGGCTTTCTTGGCCTTCTTGACCTTCTTCTCTTCCGGCGGAGGGTCGGAGATGACAGAGGCGGAGCGCTTGGCTGCCGCACGAGTGAGCCTCACCGGAGCCGCCGCAGCCGGCGCCGCTTGGGGGGCTTTGCCTTTGGCCGGTGGCATTGTTTGTGGAGTTGAGAAAGAGAAGAGAAAAAAAGAAGAAAAGAAAGGGTTAGTTTCCTAAGATAAGCGAAGCAGTAGTTACCTGTCTTTGAAGCACGATTTATAGGACCTTAGCGACCACACTCTTCTTTCATACACTTCTCAAAAAGGTTTTATTACAAATTAGAATAATTTGGTTTTGTGAGAAGGAGGACTTCATTTAACAAAATTATGTTTCTAATCATAATTTTTATTTGATTTCAAAATTAAACTCAAACCATGGAAAATATTACTCATTGAGATTTTTTATATTTTTAGTTAGTTCAAATAAAAGATATTCCTTTTTATACCTCACTACTTCGTATTTATACATTCTTCCTAAAGTATTTTGATGTTGAATTTAAATGGAACTTGATTATTATTAACAATCAAATATTAAATCTGAATAAATTAACAAAAATGTTCATAGTCTAGTATAATTATAGAGAATGAAAGTTTATGTGAATTGTAATTTAATAATTTAATTAGGTCTTTTCCAAAGAGCACACATTTATTTAATTTTTTGTTATAAATGGTGTTAGCACCAGTGGACTGCTGCAGTGATTTGATGAAGCCAACCATGTGTGAAGAAGTTCAAGACCTATGATCATATGTGGAATGCATGAAGATTCATGAAGATTTGAAGCTTGGTCTAGAACTTAGGAATGT
>Ga0209489_105614_pt1 | contig 21461 bp, 8 predicted proteins | sample SiratrowhiteBW_FD_187527 | JGI IMG/M metagenome (GOLD analysis project Ga0209489, IMG submission 187527) | Root nodule microbial communities of legume samples collected from California, USA - Siratro white BW (SPAdes) (version 2) | ecosystem: Host-associated > Plants > Roots > Nodule | place: USA...
AAAAAAAAAAACACATACATATATATATATATATATATATATATATATATATATATATATATAAATAAATAAAGAATCTTCACTTTGCTGAAATGTTTCAAAAATAATCTTATATACTTTTATAAGTTGTTTCTAATTTTTACGCTTCCTCAGCCAATTAGCCTTGTTGTAGGGGATAAAATTTGCCTACGTTTTTCATACTACTTATGATAACATATCGTTAGTTTGCTTGGAATTGAATCTAAATCATTCTAAAAGAATAATATATTTATCTAAAAATTTAAAAATCATAGTAATGAATGATGGTGTGATCTTTTATTAAAAAACTAAAATAAATAAATATATAATTTTGTAATATTACATTTTTTCCTTTTTACATAAGAAATAGATAAGAGGGTATTTCAAATTATAATTATAAGAAACACATATTTATTTTTAAAAATATGAATTATTAAATTTATATAATACTCTTATTTATCACAAAGTCTATTTATAGAGACATTCAATCATTTTTCATGTAATATGGATGCATTCATTAGTCTCACCAAACTTATATGTGAAAACATATTTTTTGAATTATGAAAAAATATCATTAAGTATAAACATTATTTAAACGCTTTAATGCTTAGATGATTTTAGAATAAAATTTAAATTTATATCATTATTAGTTAAAAACTAGACAGTTTATATATATATATATATATTAGTTATTTATTTTTAATATGAAAATAAAGTAATGATGTTTTACTTAAAACAATAATGAAAAGGCTAAGAAGTGATGCGTATATGTCAAAGTTGTGTTAATCATGCAATAAACACAAAATCAGTGAAAGTTATTCAAAGTTAATGTCAATCACAAAATGAATGCAAGTAGCGTCAGTCAAACTATTGTTAAAATTGTAGTATTTAAATTCGGCTTGACCGACGCGAGCTTGACTTTTTGAAAAGAAAAATTGAGTAAATCTGGCAATTTTCATGAATGCAATTAAATTTCCAATTTCATTCCTATTCAATAACAACATAAAACATAATAATTCTAACATCCACATCATCACATACTAATACAAAAATCAAATTCCATACCCAATTTCAACAATAATATAAAACAAAACAATTTGAGAGTCAAATAACAAAAACGACTTTCCAACCACATTTTGAACAACATATAACAAAACCAATTTACAGGAACTAAAAGAAGCAAATCAAATAGCCACAACAACCAATAAAAACCTAATACACAGACTTGCATTCGTGAATGACCACCGCCATTGACCACCCACTTACCTAAGTAAAAGAAAGACCCCAAACTAAGCTAAACTCAAACTAAAATGAAACCCAAACAAAACTTACCTCCATCGGAGCCGAAGAACATTCGCTGGTGGCCCCGAACGTGTTGGAAGACAAGAAACAAATAAAAACCATATGGTTCAAAATTAATTGGTGAAAAACAATCTCTGAAATTAAATTAAATTATCCTTAAAAAAAATTGGAGATTGGAAGCTTGTAACTTTGATTTGGAAGAAAAAATAGAAAGAGAAGAGAGGGAGAGGCGAGGAACATGGCGCTGCAAAAAATTTGAAATGAAAGAAAAAGTGTATCTTAAATTTAGGTCGATTCAAGACACTCATTCTCAGTAGCGTCGACTAAATCGACACAAACACTACGTCATTTTTAATGTCAACTAGACCGACGTAACTGTTGCGTAATTTTTAATACTAGTTAACTCAACACAACTTTTTTTTCTAATAATGTCTGGATGTATGTCTGTTTAGAGTGGGCTACACCAATATTCACTACAAGAAAAATACAATTTAGAGACCAATTTTTAGCTACCAAATGAAATAGTTGCTAATTCTGATTAAAATAGTAACCAAATTAAATTTTGGTTGCTAAATAATTACAAAATAAAAGTAATGATTGAATTTAGTGACCAATTAACTCAAGATAATTGGTATCTAACATTAGCTACCAAGATTTTAGTGACATATGTCATTAGATTGTAAATTAATCTTTAACTTAATTAGATACCGATTTAGAATCTAATGGTATAGGTCACTAAAACCTTGGTAACTAATGTTAGATACCAATTATCTTGAGTTAATTGGTCACTAAATTCAATCATTACTTATATTTTGTAGTTATTTAGCAACTAAAGTTTCATTTGATGGCTATTTTGGTCACAATTAGCAACCATTTTATTTGGTAGCTAAAATTTGGTCTCTAAATAACTTTTTTATTGTAGTGATTATTTACATCTATTAGCTAATACTAATTTTTTCATATCTATCTTCACATTTTTTTAGTGTTTGTGTAACTTAATTTATAATTTGTTATATACATATTATATAGTTATTTAAATTAAAAATATATATAGTATTTAAATTAAAAATTGTTATATATTTTGAGTACGTGAAATAGGTAATAAGTAAATATTATACAAAATACTAGTATTATTATTGTAATTTATTATACAGTGTTATTTTTTACTCATGAGCAGAGACTATCAACTTTAAGATTTTATTGGTAAATATAAGATTTTTTAAAACTATCTACTAATAAATGCTTTAAATTGTGAGTTCACTTATCATTTCAACTATCCATCCATCAGTAGCAAATATAGGATTGTCTTATACTTCAATATTTATATTTCAATTTAATTGTAAGGCTTTATTAAAGATTTCATAAGCATCTTAATCATCCCTAATGAACAACATCAACTATACAAAAATTAACATTAACTACAATCACACTTAATAGCATCTATCATCAAATACAAGCATATACGGTTATTCAAATAAAAGATACTATTAGTTCCTTTAGAGTTAAAATTCATATTTATGTTAGAACAACAAATTAAATTGATTTCTATGTGTTAGTCATATAGTTAGTTAAAATGATAATATATTTTAGTTATTTAAGTCTCAGGGTCTTGTAGGCTGATGTATAAATAGTTAGCCCAATAATTTAAAAAAAAATATAACTGAGTTGGAACCTATTAATAAATATAAAGATTCAATTAAATTATTCAAAATTTTAGATAAAATATAAGAAAATAAGTACTCATAATAATTGAAATTGGTTAAATTTAATACGACCTTTAAGAGATAAATAATATAATTTAGGACATATGGGTAACAGACAAATTGGCGAAACTGTAAAAAACACATCTTACCCTAAGATACCATATCAAAATACTTTTTTCTAGAATAATACCATTTTGATAAAATAATTATTTATAAATGATAAATCTGTGTTAACTATTTAATACAAATTAAATTATTATTCATTTACATATTTATGAACAAAAATCATCATTTATCCCAAATTTAGAAAGTCTTTGTTTACGTAAAGACATAACTATGCTTTATTTCAAAGACAAGACAATAAAATTAACTCGGAAAAAATTATAATATTTAAAACTTCCAAACAAAAAAAAAAAAAATATATATATATATATATATATATATATATAGTTAAATAAATAAATAAATAGATAGAGAGATAAAGAGACAGGAAAGAGGCAATAAAAAATTCTAGTTCGCACAACTTTTTTTAATATTGAATTCTTCTATGTTATCAAATTTATCGCACCCTCATTAATAATAAATGGGATCAGATTACTTATTTTAGGAAAGTGTTTAATAGAAAAGATAAAAGAGAAAAGTATGAATATCATATACTCATGAATACTTCTCCCTCTCCTTTCTAGAAAGATTTTTTTCTTTTCTTTTCAATAACAAATGTTCAATGCACACGCCAAAACACGTTCTATATATTCTTGCTTAGCTTTTTGAAGAAATTAAAAAAATATTCTTTGATATAGTCTTTATTATTATTACTTAAAATTTGTTAAAATTTATAAATTTTGATAGATTTTATATCTTATTTGTTATCTTCATCTCTTGTTTTTTATAATTCGTAAATTTCAATCAATTATAAATTATGTATTGTTAACACCTATCATATAAAAAGTATAGTATAGGGTGAGAGGATTGTTTGGCTCTTAGCTAATGGAAGTTTGAGTTTGTAAGGTAGAGCAACCCTAAAAGTAAAGCTTTTATCTTTTAGTTTTGTGAAGTGATTTTTGCATGGAGACATCAACTTTAATGTCACTTTTTCTTTTCTTTTACAAAGAAATGTTGAAAATGAAACCCAAGACAACGACCTTTTTACTTTGTTGTGAAACTCAACTAACGAAAACAAATCACATGAATGAACAATGTTCTTGTCCAAGTTTCAAACGTTCAAAAACTTGGATCCAAAAGCATGAGTTATATAGATGCGAAGATTCCTAGTATACAGATATATGATATCATCTTTGATTTGGCTACCCAGTGCTTTTATTTAAAATGGATAAGAAATATTAAAAAGTGAAAACTTTTTATTGAGATGTGTGATATCTGATGTTACCATTTTCTTAATAACTCACAGCATGACGAACATATAAAAATTATAATTTTTTTTATTAATAGGTCTTAATGAAATTAATAATATTTTATTGGAAACAGTAAAAATGTATAAATTTCATTGCCTTAGAATCTGTCATAAAATTTATATTTTTTTGATGCAGTGACCACTTTCTACTACTGACACTTGTTAACATTTTTTTGCCATTTTTGATAGAAGTGTTTCATTAAATTTTTGTGTTTCATTAAATAAGAAGAATGATGGGATGTTAGGTATGATTAGAAGAAGTTGTGAAAGAAAAAGAGCGGCAAAAATTCAAACAGGAAAAGTGGAAGAAAAGGTGAAGTGGAGACATGTGGGTTTAAGATTGTCTCAGCAAAAATGGCGGAAACAGGGAAGAGATTCTGATGCATCTCTGTCTCTCTCCATTTTAATCATCTCTGTCTATCACTTCTTGCATGCATGCATGCATCAACAATTTTCCTATCTACAAATTATAACATATTTGAAAAAATTCTATATATTAGGTTAAGAATATTTAAAAGGTTTTTTTATTGAAATATAAGAAATGCAGTATTTTATGTGTTTATGTGTGATTTTCAATAAAAAAATTGTTTCAATTCTTTAACTAATGAATTAGGGGTATGACTTTAGGAGTTTATCCTTTTCATATTCTTTGTATCCAAAATGGATACAGTTTTAGGGTTTAACAAAATTTTAAATTCATCTATTAGTTTTCCGTGAAATATTATTTTTTATTTTAATTTATCCTCAAATAAATTATGTCAGAATAAATTTAAATAATATTTACTGAAAATTATCGAAATTATGTCCATTCCCATTAATTAAAATAGTCTTTTTTGTTTATATAGTGTAATGTTTTTAGATTCGAAAGAGTACACATATAATGAAAAAAAAAAAGTGACAATGTAATATTCAAAAATAAATCGAAGATTTATGTCAAATTTTAAAATAATCAGGATTTTATTATGATTTCAGAAAACCTCAATGCCAAAGTAATTTACTCATTATATTAATTTTTACTAATAAGTAAGATTATTTTAACAAAATTATTTTAATAGATAATAATTGTTGTTTATAATGTATGTGAAAAGCCTTCATATTTATAAAGAGGAAAATGTTATTTTTGGAAAAAAAAAACACAATACGCTTACCAATATGTTTGTTTCTGAGTTTCCTTCTTCAATGATAGGGTTTGTGATTTGTTCGGTAATTTTTTATGAACTATTTTTAGAATACGAACTGAAGTTTGTTGAGATTATATGAACAAAGAATTTATTGTATAATAATGAGTCATTGATTGGGAAGTCGCATTGGAAAAGGCAACACCCCTTTAATTAAGTAAATAAAGTAAGTGAAATGGCCCAAACTTTTTGTTTAGTGTGAATTAATTAATTCTATTTAATTATGATTAGCCACCTTTAACACTGCTCCCAAAGATGGGATCTTTCCATACTTTCTAAACAAAGTTCAAACAACTGAGAGCAAATCTTTCTCCATTTTTTTGTTTCAGCCAAGTTCAAATATTTTCTCTGAAAACTAAAATATCCTTTCAATGATAAGGATGAACTAAAATATTCCTACATGGATAAACTAAATGTAGGGATAATTTGTAATGAGATAGAAAACTAAAAATATTAGGTTTTGTTTGGATAGATTTTTATAATTATAAAAAATTTAAGTATATTATTTTTAATTATTTTATTTATTTATTTTTTAAATTCTTTGACTATTTAAATTTATTGATTTTTTTATTCAAATTTAATATTTTAATTTGGACTAAATATAAAAATTACTATCAAATAACATTATTAACATTGATAAAAAAAAATTAGATATCAACAAAATCTTTTTAGATATAATTTTTTAACATAAAAAATAATTATTATAAATTCCAAGAAAAAAATATTATTGACATATATCGAGAAAAAGTTCCACTAATATTAGTCTTTAAAAAAACAAACAACTGAAAAAATAAGTTTCACTTATGTAAACTAATAAATAATATCAACAATGTTAATCAAAGAATAACTCCCGTTAATGTTAAAAACTTACATCAATTAAAAAAAGTATCTCATTGGTAATGATAAAGAACTTTGCTTAATATTAGTAAAAAATAGTTATGTTAATATTAATTGAGAAAATCTTAATTAATATTAGTCAAGAAATGACTCTAACTTATATTTTGATCATCATCAATAAAAAAAACAATGTCAACTAAAAATAATCTCAACCAACTTAAGAAAAAAACTGTATTAAAAAATAGTATTGATGTTAAAGAAAAAAAAACCTTGACCAACGTCAATTGAGAAATAAAACTAATTTACCTTGGACATACTGTTCAAAAGATAACTATGTTCGACTATAACTTAAAGAAAAACTAACAAACATCTATGAAAAAAACTAAAACATTATATATTCCAATCGAAGCATAATAAAAAGATAAAAAAAAGACATATATATTTGACAGAGGAAAAAGTATTAAAAAATTTCAAATTTTTATTTTTTAAAAAGAAAACTGAAATGGTATAATTTTAACTAATTAAATTATATTCATAAATTTCTAAATTTCATTTTTTTCTTCTAAATTTCCTATCCAAATAATATATTTTATAGCATTTTTTTAAATAGTTATAAAAACAATTTTTCCTCTAAAAGTTGTAAATTTTCGTTTTTAAATTTCCCATCTTGTTATACTATTATATTTAACTACATTAAAATTTCTGAATTAATGACATTGATTATGTTTAATTACATAGGAATTTCTTAATTAGTGATAATGTAATGCAAGCGAATAAGGTAATTTTTTCAACTATAAAGGATACTTTTACAAATTTCGTAACTAAATATTTTAAAGTAAATTTCTTACCCCTGACCTAAAAATATTTACGAAAGAAACTGTGCTTAATTTATTTTCTAAAGTTTCATTTGATTAAAAAGATAAGTATTAGCATATATAAGTTAGCTGATTAATTCTTCTATTTGGCAAAACTAACTGATAAGCTAATATTTATATGAGAAGCTAGTTTTTAAGTGATAAGCTAATTAGCAGATGTAAACTTTTAACTTACAACTTTTGAGTTGATAAGATGACTTATTGAATTTTAAAATATGTGATAAATTAACAGATAATCAGTTGATAAATGTGAAATGACGTACAAAAATATAATTGCAAAAGTTATTATATAAATAAAATTTATATTTTACAAAAAATATTATTATCTAATTATTATTAGATATTTAAAATTAATTAAATTTTTATTGAACTTTTTCATACTTCTTATTTTATATAAGTTTTATACTTTTTTATTTGAACAAGTTAATTTATTTAAATGAGTAAAATGAGTTGATATAATGAATATTAATTAAATTAAATTTATTTTTTTTCAACAAAATTATTTTCTATTTATTAATTTAAACTAATGTTACATTGAATTTATTTGTTATAATTATTATTGTGTATACCTTTTGCATAATATTATATAATGAAATATTTGTTATTTCAATTATAATGTTATTTTTTTAATTTAAACTAAATAAAAAGAATTAAAACAATCTAACAAATAAAATAGTACACTAGTTAACCATCTCCATAAAATTAAAATCAGTAATAATAGATAAAAACAATTATTGTTTAAAAATAAATATATTAAAATATAGAAAATAATCGTGAAAAATTTAAATAACTCACAAACTAGTTGCCATAGTTTATAAGTTTTTAAAATAAGTTATTTTAAAATATTTTTCCAATAATTTTGTATTGACCAAGCTAGTCTACTAAGAATTTAAACTTCTATAATGAATTTGAATAATATAATAAAATAAAAGAGAAAAAAGCTCATATCATATAAGAGAGAGCATTTAAAATCAATATAAGAATATATTACATTTGAGATAATTATATCATTAGTATAAAAATATTCACAAATTTTAATAATAATTAATATCTTCTAAAAACACTTGACTTGATTGATTATATTTAGTTGCGTGATAAACTTGTCCATCATGTTTTTACTTATTATTATTTAAATATTCAAGTTTAGTTTTGTTTGAATTAACGAGGTGTTGATGTATAAATAATATGTTATAGATAAGAACTTTTCTAATAATAGAGAAAATAAATAAAAAGTTTCAGAAGTACTTTTGAATTTTAAAGCTTTCTTTGACCTTGATGAACTGAAGAAACCTAGCTCATCTAAATTTTTGATACACACAAAAAAGATGGAACTTTGCATCTGGGTGACAGAGAGACAAGGTGGCAGATGATCATAATTGCAAGAACCAGAGTCAGTAGAAAATGAGTAAATTCTTCTGAGAAACGCAATTCAATCAGAAATTTGATGCTGAAAACGGCTTGCCCCCACCATCTGCACAATTGCAGATACCCATCTTCTTCCTGGACTGGATTCCTCAAAAAGTTTCAATGATATTTTGAAAAATTGTCTCAAATGGGACCATTTTACTCCTTAATTTAATGAGTAGAGTAGAATTCTAAATTTTAGAGCAAATTTTTAATTTGGTCATCTAACTCACTCTGTTTTTTAATTTAAGAATTATTATTGGTAGAATAATGTTTTTAAACCTGATCAAAACATTTTAATGTTTTTTAATTTTTATTTGTTTTCTTTGTAATTTGTTAGTATGAGAGAACACAAAGTTGGGTTTGATAAATTTTAAGACGTAGATGCCTCCCTTTCTCAAATTCGTAAGGATGATTATAGGCAAAGAGTCACACATTAGAGATACTATAATTAATGAAATGTGAAGATATTATAAAAACAATTAAGATTATGTAGTAATTTGTGTTTTCAATAAAAACTTTCTTTGGTTTTATCTTAATATCATGTAATTCGTTGCTTAACCGTGTTTATATATGTATTGTGTCATCATTATTGGATGAGTTGTGTTTGTCATGAAGTACAACATGAACAGAGAAAAAAGGGTTGTACCGAAGTCATTTGTGAATTTACAAAATAGACGAACGACATGGACCCAGGCAAAAAAATAACATTGTCAAGGTTCTCTGTCAGTCCAATTTAGTGGAAATAATAAAAAACAACATAAAAATTAGGCAAAATTAAGCAGAAGAGCCTCAAAGACAAATGACGTGAGGTCCATCATTTATTTAGTGGATTTAGTAAATTTTCACGAAATGAATCAACAAAATATTTTGAGGTTAAAATTAAAGTCTGAGATGACATGATCAATGTAATGTATGCAATCTTAGTAACCAAACCAATGATAAGTTTGGGATGACTTCACCCTGAAACCAAGCAAAGCCAAAAGGTGAGGAAATCAAATTCAATAATTAAGCTTAATCTAATTACTTTTTGACCTAGCACCGAATCGAACCAAACCCCTATGCGATCAAAATCGTACATAAAACCTAAACGTTCATTGAACCAACAATTGAACTACGAACTTATTGCATTGACAAAGTTGAAATTAGTTTCATCCTCACCATGATAAATTTTAAAATTTTGTCATTTTAAAAAGTTTTCTTCAAAAGCCTTTGAAGCAAACACGCACTGCACCTCTAGAGATGTCTATGAAGCAAAGGTAGTTGGTATCGTTTCATCATGAGATTGCCATAACATTTGCCAAGAACGAGTGAAAGTCAACCACCAGTTCAAAACAAAGAAATCAAAATTGAGGTATCATCATTGCATCTCTGAGAAACAGAAGGATGAATCTAACTTGAATTGATCTTTTCTTCCATGAAAATATCCTATTCACAAGTTTGTAGAAACAAGCTGTCTAGCAAAGATAATCATCAGGCTAGACATTCTGTGTCAGCAGTGAACAAAATAGGAGAAATTGACTAAGTTAATGGGTATAAAGAATTGAAAATTGAAAGATGTTATTACCTTGCGCAGATCTTAATGACTTCTCAGCCAAATGTATATGGTGCAGTAACGCATTACCATAGTACCCTTAGGTTCTGCCATCAACATCAAAGCCAGAACCAGTCCAGTCAGGAGTTGAAGACCTGGTCTTGGGCACTGCACCAATTCCTTTTCCTCTCAAGTTAACTTTCTTTTTATTTCTTTCTTCTCCTTCACTAGGAGGATGCGGTTTATGCTCATTGGCCACTGGAACTTTCTGACCATTATTTTGGTACGGAACATTCTCAGCCGAACCTCCATTTGATTCCCTTTTGCTGGGAAGGGGGGAGCCATCTCGGATTGCACTATCCAGAGAAATTGATCTCCCAGCCTAGAATAATTCACATGCAAGGTTAGCATTCACAAGAATAATACGGATTTTTTTAATGGGACATGCAGCATATGTCAGAAACAAAACAAATGACAAAGGTTATCTACATATACAGTCAATAAGAAGCTGGAAAGAAAGACATTTTCAATAAGAAGCCATGCAATCACTGCACATTCTCTTGAATCCAACAACCCATTACTGTGATAACAAAAGTTCAATCTAAAACTCCAAATGTTTAGAAAGTAGACTTCATCTGTTTGACAGCAGGAAACCTTATACGGTTAAAAGTTAGGACATATAGTTAGAATATCAACTGTCAATGGCTTAGCCAGTAAATTTTATTAATGGTATTTCTTAGAGGCCGGTTTGACAAGATAGAGAATAGACATTATCATATGACAGGCAGATCAGAAAGCATTAAGGAAGGTACATCAGGTCAATCACAACTGTAAATTTCATTAGGCTATCGGTTACATCATGCCGTAGAAGCTATTGATTATATAGATCTGAGAATGAGGAGTGTCTTAGGAATAACATACACTGTGAAGACTAGTTGACTCCCGGTTCGGATTCATAGCTTCCAATCGTCTTTTTAATTCCTCCAGTCTAGACAACTGAGATTTATTGCTCTCTTCTACCTAAAGAAGATTGTTAATATCAACACAAAGGATGAAAAATTAGAATATTGTGCCCTTTAAACAATCTATTTACCAGTTTACTTAAGTCTTCACATAATTTCTGTTTTATTTCTTCTTCATCCCTCACTGCTTTGGATGCTGATTCCCACGCCTGCAGCACATGCAGTCAACATACTATAATTGAAAAGGTAAATAAAGATGCTTATCAATGTTTATTATGATCAATTCTCAACTTCTCCATTAAATGGTTGAGGCAGTAAACCTCTTATCTAAATTGCAAGTCATTCATGTGCCCAATTTTATAATTTAAAAATAAGATACCAATGAGATCATACGAAAAAGTAAACAATATGTAAAAGAAAAAGTGAAGAAGAAATTAATGCATGTTATTAAGACAAAGAATTGTTCAAAAATCTTATTTTTAAAGTGCGATCAGTTCAACTTAATTTGAGTAACTAATCACACTTATTTTTGCATCCTAAGTAAGCTTCTGAGAGAAAAAAAAGCTATTATTTCCCTTAAAAGTTGTTCCAAACATGATATTACTAGAGTTGTACTATGTTGACAAAAGAAAAGGTGAAAACAAGTTAAGGTAAAGGTACTAATGTCTTTCATTTACCATATACACTCCCATTTTAATCCTTTAAGTTTATTAGCATATGTTGCTTTAACCTTGCAAATTACTCACTTTAGTCCTTTTTAAGCAAAATGGCAGTTGAAAAAGAACTGAGAAAAGACTAAAAGGAAAGACTTTTGAAAAGTCAAGAACTAAAGTGAGGATTTTGTAAGAAAAAAGGACTAAAGTGACACACACTTGGAATTTTAGAAACTAGAATGAGGATTCCTCTTTATTTATCATAACACAATGAATTGATGAACAAACAAGAATATGCAAATGCACACCGTTGTTGAAGTTAAATGTTGAAAAAATAGCTACATCCAATATATGTGATAAAATGAGCTATTGGGTAAAAGCTTATCTCACTCACTTTTCTAACCCTGGTAGTGCAGGTGAATGACGAATGAGCTGAATGAGCCAATCATTTATAAGTCATACAGACTTAAAAGTAGACTAACGTTTAAAAAAATTGTTCAAGCTGTTTACAAGTAGCACAAGACCTTCTTAACATTTTGTTCTCCAGCCTCGTTGTGACCCCATTGTAAACTCAAGAACTGAAGTCATCACAGCTAACAGACATACCGCATACAGAGTACATGGCATCCATACCTCAATAATATAAATATCATGAAAGCAGCATGAAAAATAGTTAATAGCAGTACATAAAAGTAACATGCCTTATATGCCTGTTCTTCCTTTAGCTTTGCCACACGAATTTTCTCTGTTGATGCCTCTATCTTTGTTCTCATATGTTCCAGAGCTTAAAGTAAACATGGCATGTAAAAATAAAGCAAAGTTATTTCATATTTAACTAATTAAAACTATGAGGAACAACTATTAATTTATGCAAGAGGAAACAATGACATTCTTCATTTCTGCAGGGGAAAACAGTGATACATAGAAACCTGCTTTCTTTGGTCCAGATGTAAGTTTTATCTCCAATCCGAGATTTGCAAGCTCACGCTCCACATCACGAATTTTAGAATAGTTTTCCTCAATGTACCTGAAAATAGCCAATCAGTGAAATGCTGTCACTATAATGTTCTGCATTGAACAGATTTTTATGTACAATTTGACACACTCAAGTCCAAAATTCAAAAACTTGTAAACAACTGATTATATTGATATACATTATAGGATTAAAGTGACAATAAATAGTTAACTTTGGAGACCAAAATAAAAAGATAGACTTATTTTAAATTTTCTTCTTCCTAAAACTAATGTAAATGGATTTTACACTTTGAGTACTAAAGGTGTTGTCTACCCATTTCTATTATGTTAGATTCAAACACAAACTACATGTCTTTTTCCCTTTTTTACATACTTCATCTGCTTTAACTATATCTATCGTTTGCTTTAAAAAAAAAAAAAAAAAAAAAAAAAAAAAAAAAAAAAAAAAAAAAAAAAAAAAAAAAAAAAAAAAAAAAAAAAAAAAAAAAAAAAAAAAAAAAAAAAAAAAAAAAAAGAATTGCGCATAGTTTAGCACCACCAAGCTGAATTGAGCATTAAGAAACAGCGCTCAAAATGCAAATTAAAAATCAAATAAATAACCACAATTAAAAGAACGAATTAAGAACTGCTTAGAGAGATAAAGAGAAGGGTTACTTCTTCAATTGAAGTTGCTCTGCTTCGATCATCTGAAAACAAAGCAACGACATTGTGAGCGATTGAAGAGCAAAAGAACGAACACAGAGAGAGAGAAAGAGAGAGAACCTGTTCCGTGTAACTGATAACCGGAGCTTCTTTGGGAAGACCATCGGGTCCGATCTCGGGAACAAACGACGGGTTCGAACCCATTTTCTGTGAATCGGATCGACGAAGAAGCAGTATCTTCTCGCACCTAACACAATCTCAAAATCCTATTTTCTTTTTCTTCTTCTTTACAATTTTGGGAATGAGATTTTCATTGTCTGAATTTTGGAAAAATAAAAATAATGTTGTCTACCAGTTTGAATTAAACAATTTTGTTATTCAAATAACTGCAATTGAGAAAAGCTCATGATTTGTAGCATGTAAAAATGGAAGAATAAATTATCAAGATGTTGATGATCAGAGGAGAACCCTAAACCCTAAATTCCATCAACACACCATATAAGAAAATATCCCGTTTTTCATTTTTATTTTTATTTACTAAAATAACTTATCTTTGAAATAATTTACGTAAGTATTAGAAATTATCAAAAATATGTAGGAATTGATTAATTCAGATAATATAACATGATTTTTAATTTAATTATATCTTAAGAAATGTTATTCTATATTGTTTCTTGTCATAATAATTGTTTTTTATAATCTATTAACAAAATCAAGATATGTGGCAAAAGTTTATATTTTTATTATTTAAACAGAAAAGAGGAGTAAATTAAAAGATAAATGTTACATTTCTTTATTACCCCAATAGCCATTAAAAAAGGAATGTTTTCAGTCTTTTTAAAACTTATCATATAATGAAGCGTGTTACTACTAAACATAATCTACATATTCATGGATGATTATCCAAAAGAAATGGTAACAACATAAAAAGTTTACCACTCACTTTATTTTATTGATTTAACACATTTTCTCACACACATGTGAATTTGGTGGATTTCATTCCCAAATTAGTAAAACACACATGAATTTCATTAACAAGTGAGAGTGTTGAAAATAGAAAATTAGAGAATATATTACTAATACTTTCCATATATAGTAACATTTTCTTCATTCCTAATTCAGTTTTATTCATTTCCTCCAACAGTAATTAACAAAAGTGGCAGCAACATGAATGAGCAAAAGGCAATTTGAATTTATATAAGAGAATTACAGAGTCAAGAGATTTAAACAGAAAAAAAAAAGAAGCTCAGCATCACCTAAGCTGTAGATTAAGAACAAATTATAAAAAAAAATAAAAATATGTCAATTATGTTATATTACAGCTGCTTCTAGTAAGAATTGCAAGATAGTTTCCTTTGTAGGAAGTGCAGGAATTGCACCTCTCTCAGTCACAGTGAGGGCACCACATATATTGGCAAAATATAAAGCCTTTCTAAGGCGTTTTTCATCCTGCAAACAAAAACAAAATGTATAAATTTCTATGCAAGAACAATGATGACTATGACATAGCTAATTCTCATCACAATGTTCATATTTAGGCCTATCAAACCTAGAAAAAAAATAAGAGCAGAAGAATACATTACAAGAACAACAAAACATTATAGTGATATAAGGCTTAATCTACACAACCAGAACAAGTCAAAATTCAAAATTACCTGAAAAATAGTTTGATCAGAAGCTATACTGTATAAAATCCCACTAACAAATGCATCGCCAGCACCAGTTGTGTCTACAGGTTTGACTTTAACACCTGCAATCCTGCCCTTGAATGCCTGAAAAGAAAATTTGGTAATGACAATTAGCTGAAAAATGATTCATGAGGGGCAAAAAGAAAAACATAGTTAAGTCCTAAAAAGGAAACTTCATATCAGTTTTCACTAGCTACTAGAAGTCATCTAGTACAAAGGTAAAGGATTGTGTTGCCTTAGTACACTCATACTCATAAGTCACAGTAATTAATTCAGCTCATAACTTACTAGTATAAGGGTACATATGATATTTGTTTGTAGAAAACAAAGCAAAGATAAAAAGAGAAATTGTGTGCTTCAAATGAGACATTATAATGAAATGGATTTGGTAAGCATACTTTGGTGTAATATCTGCAACCTTTTGACCCTTCAGTAACGATTAGAAGCTTGAGATTTGGATGAAAAAGTTTCTTCAAAACAACATTATCGTCATAAGGATCATCACCTCCAGTCAAAAATGTAATTTCATCCTCACTTATCTGTACAAACACACAGGAAAATACCATGTCAAAATTGTATTTTAAGGAAAATAGAAAGGAATAATAGAATTCTTATTATTCAAAACTAAACAGTATAATAGAGATTCATATAAAAATATCTTGGCCAAATATGTATACCTTTATGACATCAGCCTGATCCCATATATCCATTATGCTTTTCCGAGCAGCATCTGCTGAAGGCCACAGAGCCAATCTCAAATTTGGATCATAAGAGAGAATGCAACCAGAGTTTTTGGCAATTCTCATAGCAGCAAGGTGAGCTGACTTGCATGGCTCATCAATCAAGCTGATGGAGCCATAATGGAATATTCTAGCCTGAAACCAATGTTATGAATATCCTGGAAAAGATGCATAAAATACAAACAGATATACCACACACCTGCTTTAGGAGATTTTTATCAAGTTCTGATTCTTGAAGGAGCATATCAGCACTTGGATTGCGGAAAAACAAGAATTCACGTTCACCATCCGCTCTGAGTGTAACAAAAGCTAATGCAGTTCTTGCATTAGAGTCAAACCGCATGCCAGAAGTCTCAACATTGTTTTGCTTTAAAATGTCAGCCAGCATGTATCCAAATTCATCTGCTCCAACCTAATAAACAAACGGCAAATGACTTCAGATGTGATTTTCTATTCTAGCAGTTCAAGCAATCATTCCCTTTTATCTTTTTCCCTTCTAAGAACAGTTGTGCAGGAACAACTTTCTTCAGAACTATTCACTTTCAAACATAGCATATGACATATATGTATAACTACTTAGATTTGGACAAAAACAAAATCCTCCAGGACAATGTGCAGATAGAGAGTAACAGGAAATTAAGGAAATCATATAACCTACAGCTCCAACCAGCATTGATTGAGAAATGAGAACTACACCTTGCCAATAAAAGCAGATGAACCTCCCAGTTTAGAGATACCAACAGCTACATTGGCAGGAGCTCCACCGGGAGCTTTCTTGAAAGCAGGTGCCTCAGCCAGTGATACTCCTCCTACGGTAGGAACAAAGTCTATTAACATTTCCCCAAAGCAAACAACCAGTGAATCTGTTTCCTTGCGGTCTTCTTTTCTGAGACCATTGGATTGATCTGCACACAAGCAGCATCTTCAGACCCACATGAACCATGTTTTGTCATAACTTTTCATTAGTAACAATGTGATTTCAGAGAAAATAGTCAAAAATCAAAAACTTCAAGATACTGCCATTACGTAAGGAGGCCATAACTATCAAAAGACATTACTCAGTTATAAACACCACTTTCAAGTGCATCATTGGTTCAAATTATGTACTTTCCAGGTACCCATTTCTGCTCCCAATACATGCCTTGTACTAAATCACACACTTCCCATGCATACATGACAAGAAATATATATCTTAACCCTGAGATTTTAAAAAGTGGTCCAGCAACTTTGACTACCCCCAGATGTTCAGGATTTTGGACTCTTCCTGACAGCATAGTGGCCACAATTTCAACAGCATCAGCCACATTTATCCACAAATTTCTCGCAATATCAAGGATCTCGGTCATGATGTTTAGGGGTTTTGGACCCTCGGCAACGACATCAGCACCACAATTGTGGCTGCATCAGTCACATTTATCTGCAATTTCCCGCCACACCAAAGATTGGCAGGGAAACTACAACGACAATTGCAGTTTATAATCTTAATTAACCTCAAACCAGAAAAAAAATAAAAATCAAATACATAAACTGCAGTGTAGAACACCACACAAATGCTATCATCAGCAGTGAGTACAGAAAGACCACGCCATCATGATTTTGTCCCTATTAATGCAAATCACACCCAAGAGGACTCATCTCTCATTCACAATAAGCATGCACACACATTCATAACAGTTCCAACCAGCTGATTCAAACATTCACACCGACACACTCAACAAAGATCTCCATTCTATTCAGTTCCACAAACACGAAAAAGAGCAAAACCCACCATCCATTAAACCTCAAAGATTCAATCTTTATCTTAAAATTCTAGCTCCAACCCAGATAAATAAATAAATAAACAACAAAATATCAATAATTGCAATACAAGAACATAAAAAAAAATATGGGCAGAGAAAAAAAGTGATGGAAGAAAGGTAACAAAACCTGACGAGTTAGGGTGACCCATTAGTGGATGAAGTTAGAAGCAAGGAGAAAACAATGTATTAACTATGTTGTTGTGTTAAGAAGAGAGGAAAAAGGAAGCAGTGAGAAAGTAGATGAGAAGAAGGAGAGAAATTGGTTGGTCTTTATAACAAGTGTGGTGGCAAAAAGAAAAGAAGCCAAATTCGAATTCAACAACACCAATCAACGCGCATAGCACCCAGATTTTCACTTTCTACATTTCTTCTCCTTCGCCACCAAAGTCTGCTACTTTTTTCTTTTTTTTTTTCTGTCTTTTCCTGCAAATGTTACCACCCAGACACAACCTTCGATACGGTTCATGTAGACACCATTTATACATTTTATATATTGTGAATTAATTCAAACATAGATTAATAATCACGCAAATTTTAAATTGTCACAAAAAATTAAATTTAATTATTATACAATCTGTATGTATAATAATCACTCCAACATTACAACATGCGATAACATAAAACTTTTAAAAGAACATACGTAACATTAAATCTTAATCGTTCGTAAATAATCATAAGAATCAAAAAATGTTTCCTTTCGTATATAACAAGCCTTGCAAAGTATTGGGTTTTAAGAATTTTATTTGCGAAACATTAATTAAAATAGGGTTGATCATTCGTATAATAATATTTGATAATTTAAACTGTTTTTTTTTTGTCACATCTGGTTTTGTTTTCTCTGTTTCTCTCATTGCAGTAAAACTATTATTATTGAGAAATGGAATGAAAAAAAAAAAATGATAAAATTGATGTATTTTTATGAGGATACATTTGGTGTCGTTGTCTCTCTCAGAAAAGGCATTATGTATATGTTTGACAAATAGGATGTCCGTGAAATACAGCTTCTTTTTTTCTTTCTTACAATATTTTTGTAACTTTACAAAATATATGAATATTCTAAGTTTTCTCTTCTCCTTTTGACGTTATTCTAAATTGTTTTTTATTCTAATTAGATATCTGTTACAATAAAATAATTATTGATTTTTGACATATAAAAGTTACACGAGCAACTTTACCTTCTGCTCTTAGGTTTGATATGTTTCATTCTTTAAAGGACCTAAAATGTAAATAGATTCATTCTTAACGCGGTTTTTCTCTCATACCTCAATCAACAGATAATAAAATATATCTTTTAGTTATTTTAATTTAAAACACTTTGATCGCATCAAAGGAGGGCTTATATTATCAAACATTTTTTTTAATAATCAAAAGAAAGTATATTTAAAATAGGGGTGATAAAATGGCACGCTCTAGCATCAAATTCATATTAATATCTTAAAATTATTTCTGGCATAAATTTTTATTTGTTGACAGTTACATTAATAATATATGAAAATAAAATTGTTTAGTGATCTTAATCATAAATTTTAGATTAAAACATAGGGTGGAATGAAAAAGTTGGGCAAAGTGGCACCGCCAAAGTTATGAACCCAACCTAGGATGGATTGGATTATTCCTTTGGTTGTTGATTCCAACCATTAATAAATTGTATGTGGGCTCCACTCACATGCACAAAAATAATTGAACCTTCTATCTATATAAAAAAAATTATAATTGAAATGCCTATGTGAACTTTGTAGATATTGATGAAATACACAAATAGTACTTTATAGATTGATGTTTTTTAAGAAAAATATGAACTAGGTAGAGAGTATTAATAAACTAAAACTTTATAATATTAAAAAAGAAAACTTTTGTGATCATTGTGTCGGTGTGTCATTTTTTATCACGAATACGTTGTTTAATAACTTTTTTTATAAATAAAATTATATATTACTATTTTTATTTTATATAATTGGTTTATTCTATGAAATAGGATTTGTCAACATCTAATTTTGTCTAAATTTATTTAATTTCTAAAAATATTAATAATAAAAAGTTTTTCTTTTAATTAGAATTTTGAATTTTTGTTCTTAATGTCTTTCTTTTTCAAAATATAAAAATAATTAATGATGTAGTTTAATTTCTCTTTTTACCTCTTTCTTATTTTGGGAAAGATGAAATAGTGAAAAGAAAAATTTTACTCTTTATCATTATGTTAGTTTTACTTTCTCAAAATAATAATCAAACAATTTTTTTTTTCTTTTTTTCTTTTTTTTATGTATATAATTTTGTTTTAAAAAAATATTAAAATTCAAAAAATAACGAAAAGGGGAGATTCAATTGGAGGATCCTCTTTCCTTTTTTTGGCTAAATTCAGTGAGGATCCTCCCTTTGCCAGTAATGCCCTCAGCCCTCCAAACCTTGTTCATGCTTTTGCCCCTTGCAGCGCTTCCGTCTGCTACCTACTGCCTGCAATGCTTCCATGTAATGTTGCCCTCAGGAAAGCCACCTCCTGCAATAAAAATTTCCCCATCCTAACAAATTGTCCCCTGCCAACCTTCCTGCTGCTGCCAAACATCTCAACAAAATGGCTTTGTCCCTTCAAACACCTGCCCAAGTCAACCCTCCGACGGGTCTTTTCCTGCTGAGCAGGCTCCTTCTTTTAAATCTCAGGACAGGGGGCTCCCATAACAACATTTTTTTTCCCTCCTCTGGAGCTCTCATTTCAGACATTTGAAAGACCCCTCTTTCTCTAATCACTGCTCGGGGAAATCTAAAAATAACCAATAAAGGATTGTAGTGGAGAAAAGAAAGAGCAACAAGGAAAGAGAACGAGGCATAGAGCAATAGAGAAAAGAAAGAGCAACAAAGAAAGGGAACGACACATAAGGTTGGTGATTTACTTACTCTGTCATTGGTTTTACTGTTTCATTATCAGAATATTGCATTGTCACACATACATATTGCATATTGTCCTGCACCATGCACTCACCAAATAAAACAATAACTAGCAAGACATCAGGAGTAATGCTTAAAATTGAAAAAAGAATCACAAAGTTCTCGGATTTGGGCCACCATCCTCAAACCACCGTCTTCACTGTCAAGCTCCTAAACGCACAGCTTTCTCCAACCTAGTCATCATTTCCTCCGAATCCAAGCTGCACCTCTGCCCACGAACCTTCACTCGTCCCTAGCCTCTTTCTTCTTCACCTCCTAATGCCTTCCACCTCCAGCACCTCCACCGTGGCTACAACCCCTCTTCAGCAACACACCTCCAAACCTCTCTTTCTCAAGCTCTAAACCACCATGCTCTCTCCCTGCCTCACTATGCCTTCTCCTATAAAAGCCCATGCTGTAGCATCATTGAACCTCTTCCACCTTAACTGTGCTCCTCTGTAGCCACCGTGAGCCACCATAGAACCACGACCACACTCCCACAGGACCACCACCTCCATCGTGGCCCTCATCTTCCTCAACCACATGTCATCACACCACGCCTATCAACCTCTACCACAAATCTGCATACCTCCATATCTACCTATACAGTGAACACCTCCATGCAACCACGTACCCCCCAAGCTCTGCCTGCATCTTCCACCATGCTCTTCATCTCTTCCCTCTCCCACTACGTGACGTCATGTCGCCCTTCACCCAACCGTCCCAACAACCCCATAAACCACACCACTTTCCACCATTGCCTCCCGCCAAGCACCTAGCGTCTTGCACCACTTGAGGGATTCATTATATATACACAATTC
>Ga0209489_105615_pt1 | contig 21460 bp, 3 predicted proteins | sample SiratrowhiteBW_FD_187527 | JGI IMG/M metagenome (GOLD analysis project Ga0209489, IMG submission 187527) | Root nodule microbial communities of legume samples collected from California, USA - Siratro white BW (SPAdes) (version 2) | ecosystem: Host-associated > Plants > Roots > Nodule | place: USA...
CACAAATTAAGGAAAAAAAAAAAAAAAAACTCTTAACAGACAGAAAATAAATATTGTAGATGAAGTGTTTGTTGAATTTGATAATAGCTATTTGAAATTCTAAACATCTATGTAAAGTCCATAGACATGTTTTGGCTTCAAATTTTGTTTGTTGTGATTTTTTTTGGAGATTGCTGGAACTGGATGATGAGATCATGAATGGGAGTTTTGTAATTGTTTTCTGGGCCAGTATTATGATGGTGTTTTAGATTATGCAGAGTGCCCCACTAGATGGTTCTAACAATTAACCCAGCAGGGGTGTTTATAGCTCTGTAGCCACTTTAAATAATGCTTATTGCTTGGAACATATCATTAGAAGTTGGAAGATAGTGGCAAAATTTATGAGCAGACACTAAAATTAGAAACTCAAAAACATGTCATTGCCGTTTATGTTATGTTATGGTTTCACCTCATACATCTCAAAAGGGAGGCAAAGACTACTACTATTTGTACTTCCATTACAATTCACACACACACAAGAACAAGAAAAATTGAAGAGATATGATGATAAACACTTTGGCCTTGACTTCAAGTTCAACCAAGCAGGTTCAAGGAGCTGGTGATTGAGGAATCAGATTTCACATAGGGAGAGACATCATCTTCAATGGGGCTCAAAGGAGGAGGGTGGTATGGACTATGTAGCTGCATGTCACATATCATTTGGCGAAGTTCTGAGGCTTCTTCTCTCAGCTGAACATTCTCTTGAGCAACTCTATCATGTGACTCAGACACATGGTTCAGCTTGTCCATGAGCTGGTGGTTTTCATTCCTCAGCCAAACCACCTGTGACCACAGTTCATCAAGGTGCTTCTGCTTCCTCATGCGTGACCTGCGTGCTGACTCACGGTTCGATATCATCCTCCTGTGCTTCCTCTCATTGATGAGACTTTGCTGCTGCTCATCTGCTTCATCAGAGGTGGAGGTGCTGCTGATGCATGAGGACTGAGGGGGGCTGAATTCTGCAACCATTTGCTGAGGGTTTTGGAAGCCATAGAATTGGTTTGAGAGTTTGTGGAGTTGAAATGTGGGGATGGTGTTCTGAGTCATGCTGTAGTGACCCGGATAAGGACAAGGGTCTGAAGGGAGTAAATAGTTCAGTCCTGTGATCTCCCTGGCCTGCATGGTTTGTGTATCAATATATGTGTGAACAAAAGATTGCAGGGCCTTGGAGAAAAACACTGATGGAGAATTAATAGAACAAAGTTGCTATTGGAGATGAAGAAAACAAGAGTGAGCTGAGTATATATAGGGAGAGAAATTGCTGAAATGGCCCCACTACAGAGTAAACAGTATGAGTTTCTTTTTTCTAAGCACAGATTGATGAAATGTCAAGCACAACATGCTAATGTGGTAACTTTTTTCTTTGGAATTATGGTATTTCTTCACCGACCGTCAATGACTAATCTTTCAGAAAATAAGATCAATTTAAAGGTTAATTATCTCTTAACTATAATGCTAGTTTAACGAGATCGGACTCAATCTTTGATATCACTTGTTGAAAAAATTAAAAGGTAAGAATTAAGAATATTTTATAACAATGAGACATAAGTCAGATTTAGATAAGAATTTGACATCATCTTTAATCTAAAATCTTAAACATGTTTGACATTAATTTTTATAAATTTCTCATATGTATTCAATGTAAAATTTTGGCTTACATTTGGATAGCTAAGAGTATTACTGAAATGGAATGTTGGATAAGCATGTGTTCATTATAGCTTGTAAAACACTTACCTAGGTTTAAGAAAGGCACGTAACTTTTATTCAAGTTATTTATTATACAATAGGTATAGGTTATTTGTGTGTGTAAAAGGTAATCATGGTGAAAAACGGATTTGGCAAAAGGTTTTCCAGAATTAAATAAAAGAAGCGTGTGGTGTTTTGTGGTGTTTATTTATGCGCATATGTGAGATGCATGGTGTGTTCATGTGGTATGTGGGGTATGAGGTTCACTGAACAAGTTATGTGAGAAAGACATGCGGCACATAGACATGGGTGACGCAACGTGGGGGAAGCAACTTGGGTTAATGGATAATCATTTTGGACAAAATATGCTTACATCATATGGACAAAGGGAGTTCATATCATGGGGACTATAATAATTCAATTGGCAGACTGTTTAGGCAAAAGCAGGCACAAGAAAAAAAAATACATGTTCCAGAAGTCAATTTATTATACTAAGTGTGCAGTAATGTGTTATTTCCAAGCACATTCTGTGTTGGATTGGATAATGTTCACTTAAATGACATAACAAATTTGGAGGAAAAAAGGAGATTAGGAAAGGCATGTTAGTATCCTAGAGCAATAAGAAAGAAGGGTTATAAATATGCATATATATGATGACTCAAGAGCCACTCCTTTTGGATCCTCCAAATACAATAATATTTTAACTACAAACCAAATATTTGATCATCAACCACTTATGTTATTTTACTATGGTTAGGTACTAGTTGTTCATTTCGTCTTGGTAATGACAGCTTCAATAGTAATCTCAAGCAAAAAGAAAGATCAGCCTTTACTCCTCACACCAATTATGTTGCAGAAATACTTCAGGTACCAGACTCTGATATTCATTGTATAGAGTTAAAATGATATAAATGTTTGGGAAAAGATACCTGCTAAACTAGGTGAGATATGGGCACAATCTAGACCATTTACAAAAAGAAGTTGTTGTAGGGACGAGGATATTATCCAATAACTTATTGAAGGAGTGTGTGAGGGTAAGCTTATGCAACTATCACGTGTGCTGGCCTATTATCGTGGTTGTTGAAACAAAATACCGTAGAATAGAACTTGTTTACACATTTAAACATGACATGCTTGTCTCAAATTTATCACTGTTTAGAAAAATCAGTGGGAAAAATACTAGAAAGATCAAACAAAAATGAAATAAGAGTCAAACCCACACAAGAAAATGATGTCACCTTCAAACAAAACTTTAAAACATTCTGTTTGTGAGTCTTCTTTCTTATATAACTTTCTCATTTTCACTCAATGTGGAAATTAAACTCACACTTAAATACCTAACAAAATTAGAGTCAATAGTTCCATTCGGCCACTTCTTCGCATCACGTAGTTTCTTTGAGTTTGGTTACATCATTTTCCATAAAATGAAAAAAATTTACTGATTCAGGGAAAAAGAGAAATGAGTTTGGACTTAACCACTTTACTGAATGGAAAAAAAGATAATGCACGTGTATAGTGGAAATTAATGAATAAGAAGGGTCTTTCTTTGCATCTTCCACTAGACAAAATCTTAAAATAGATTGAGAACAGGAACCAAATTTCTAGTTTAGAAAAACACTTTCTCCCTGCACTTGGTGTGTGAATTTGATACTGATTGGTCAACAATTTCATTAGACAGATTTAGACTCCTTTTCTTTTCTTGTCTATTGATTGTTCCTTACTCTCTCTCCTTCTCTTTTTCTCCATTGAAGTATTTCTCTTTGTTTTTCTTAACATGTGTGAATGTATGCTGTACTATTGTGTATATACTGGGAGGCTTATCAGCATGTCTTGCATCAACATGTTTCATTTGTTGGTACTTGTACACTACTTCGTACTTGTACCATTCATTGGTTTGGTGACTTTGGTCAAAATGCTAAACCACTTGGACTACAAAATTCCCAACCCCCCATTTGAATTAGATTATATGCTAAAATGTTCTCCACTTTTAGGTCAAGTTGAAGTCTAAGTGCAACTAGCAACTAGTTTTTGCAAGTCTTGTTCATTTACAACATGTCAACTTAGTTTACATTACATATTCTATCCTGATCCAGAATAGCAAGTAAAGTATAAGTTCTTGTCCACAATGATCACTGCTATTTTATATTATTATGTGCAGTTTGCATGCTTGAATTTGCTACTGCTTTTTTCACCCTTTTCTGATCTAATTTCAGTCCACACAATCCAAATTTTAGATTGTGGTTTAACTAAAGTTGGACTTTATCAAATGTTCAACTCCACTTGGCCGCAAGAAATGAGAAAATTTGAGGTCAATCCTCACAAACCATGCTTTGTTTTTTCATAAATGGCAGATAGATACAACTTACAAGGATTCAAAATGAGACTAACGTAGCAACATAAGACCTTAAACTGGTTTTGCCCCACAATGAGAACCGAAGCCTAAGCCTATTTGAATACGAAATTCAAACAGGTTTAAGAAACCAAAAAAGGATAAAGGCTGATTCATCCTATCTATTAGTGCTAAGCCATAAAAAGTAGCAACATATAATCTTGATTTCTAAGTGGGTTAGTTATTATTGCACACCCATTTTTCACAAGAGAAGGATTCTTCTACACTTTCTTTTTTTGCCTGTATTATATATTAAAACAATCTTTTGATTCATCTGACATGTGCTACAGATTACGCTGTAAATAAAATAAACTAGATCCAACCCAAGTTTGTGAAAATGCTTCTACGCATACATTCTATTTGGAGTTTGATTCTTAGTCTCCATTTGATTTCATCCAACTTGGCCAATAAAACATATCTACCTTTAGAAAACAAAAACACAGTATAATTCTGTTAATGCTGCATCTTCACTATTAACCAACAAATTCCCTAAAGAAACAGGATTGCAAGATTATGTGCAATAATGGTTAATTGCATAGTTCTAAACAACTTGGATAATGATTATGATTTTTTTTTTGGATCATTATCTTTCTATTCACTTCTTATTTTATTGAAAGATGTAAAACTTGTTTAATTTCATTGCACTTTTTCTAACTAGATAAATGTTTTTTCTTCCTTTCATTAAATATTTTTTCTCTGGGTGCAAACAAAACAGAAGAGACGAGGTTTGACTTAAAATCCATATCAGGAATAAAATATAGTGACTCTAGGTTATATGGGTGTGCATAATTGCATGAGACAAGTAGAGATGGGCTACTTTTTATTCTTGTGGAATATAAAATTTAGATAAAATTATATATATTTTTTTATAATAATGTATTAAGTTGTTTCAGGTAGGTGTACTTAACTTATTCGTCTTAGTTTTTGCGATTCTTTCAAAAGATGTTAGGTATTATTGGATTTTGGATTAAACTGTTTTTTAATCAATATATTATTAGTGATGCTTTTTTGTTCCGAATTTTTTAAAGATAATTAATAAAGAATATCCATTTTGTAGAAAATAAATGGCAAAAGGAATCATAATATTTGTAAACTGTAATTATATTATATAGATAGGACCATGATTTTTGGTTTAACAATTTCAGTGAAAAAAGAAAGTATTGGGAGACGAGAAAAACGCGGGCGCACGATAGAAGTGATGGCGGGTCCACGCTAACAAGCACGCATTGCTGTCTATTGCACTGAACATGTCAAATCAACCACCCAACAAAAATATAGTAACTTCTTTATTCATATGATTTATTTTCAAAAATATTTTGAGAACATAGGATCACAAATTGGTCAAAGCTACTCTTCAAGAGTTCAACTAAATTCATTTTAAAATGGAATTAAAGTTTTAATCCAATTCAATAATAAATTATATATTATCCACTAAAGATATAAGAATAATCTCACAGTAATAAAAATATTATCTTATTATTATCACATTAGTAGCTAAACCTAATTTTACTCATCTTTTGATCCATTGACTTGGTGAATGAATTAAGTTAATTGAACTTGTTTTCACGTGTTAAATGAATTGGTAGGTCAAGTTTAACTTATTTTGACACTACTAAGTACAAAATATCACTTGAGGCTTATAAATATTATTGAGTAATTATTTTTAGATATTCAACCTATAAATATTTTATTGATATTATTATAAAATATATTATTTTATCTATCAATTGCTTATTTTCCTTAATTTTAGGTGTCAATTAGAATGATAGTATCTATAAATAGAGATCATAGTCCACATTTAAAATTAATTAAGGGTCACATAACTACTTAAAAATTCAGTGTATTTCTTGTTTAATATTTTGACCGTTTAAATATGTGCTAACAATTTATATTATTTGTTTATTTATTACGTCTAAAAAATTCAGACCTAATGGGCTTCACGTGTGTCTGTGTCATAAAACGTGAATCACACGAGTGTCTTAAAAACAAGTTTTAAAGAACTTTTTGATGTAACTCAAAACCAAAATACGTTATTATTGTCGTTATTTTATTTTATAGATTTAATTTGTCTAATACTAAGAAGATAGCATTCAAATAAAAGTAAAATAAATTATTAATATATTTTATATTCTTTAACTAAGTCTATCTATTTAAATTAATTTTATAAATAAATAATTTAAATTTTTTTCTTGTTGTCATTCCACACTTTAACGAAATTATTCAAAATGTATGACCTTTTTTAAAATGATAATTTATTATGACGATAATTTTGATAATGAGATCCAAATGAGTTGGGTTGACAAATATTTTTTAACTATTAATTTTCAAATCTATTGATTTTCTCTAACTACTTTTTATTTTTAAATTAGTTGTAAGATATTTAATTTTTTTAACAGTTAAAAATAAAATGAATTAAAAGGACTAGTTAAGGGGTACTTTAACCTTTTTACAAGCGATAGGCCAAGTTGTAAGATATTTAATAATTTCACTAAATGCATTTTTTTTTGTTTTATAGTTAACAATTTTTAAAATTATTAGTATTTTAGTCTATTTATTATTCAAAATAAATATTTCTTTCTACGACGAAATTTATAATAAATAAAATATTAAAATATCAATTATAATAGAATTAATATCTGAATAATATATAAGTAATTTTATTCACATATATTTTTTAATTATTGATTATTTTATTTAAAAATATTGAAATTCAAGTTATAACTAAAAATATTAAAAATGACATGTAAGTAGAAAAAGCATGTAAGAACTGAAAAAGTTTATGCAACATTATAAAATCTATAAAATTATAAGATACATGTGTAACTAATAATGCATTGTAACTATTCTAATACAAGAGGCTAATTATTTTGTTTACTAGTACTATCTGCATTTATTGCTACTATCTAATAAAAGGTTAATAATCATTGGTAAAACTAAATGTTAATTACTCATAAAAGAACAAGAATCATCTGCATAATAAGCTAATAGCCATTAGGTGACTGTGATTAAGCAATCAAAGATGAATAATAATTACCAATAGCAGGGGAAATTTTGGGATTTAAGAAAATTTTATTATTTTCTCTATTTTAAATTACATTTTTTTATTTTTTTTTATCTTAAAATTAAACAATGCTCGTGGATAAAAAGGCGATATTTCAATCTAACTTTATAAGAAATTGTCGCGTTCAAATCACTTTTATTTCTTTTCGTACACACTTTTTTAAATGAAAAAAAAAGAGTATAATTTGTCAAATTACATTTGCATGTACTTTAATCTGAAATTTTCCACAACAAAAGATATTAATATCAGCATGTGATAATTTCTGTCGAAGTATCTTGGAAAATCAAACAAAATGACAAAAATGCTGTGATTAATATTGCACATTGACTTTAACTTTCACGTTCCATGTACATGACTCAGCTGTCGAGAAAAATTCACATTCCACAAAATTTAATGTTACGAAAATAGCTATGCCTCATGTATAGCTATGGTTCAGGTATATACAGTTCCTAGTGCTCAAGATTAAAAATAATATATATATATATATATATATATATATATATATATATATATATATATATATATATATTGTGATTTTTCATTATGTTTTAAGTTTTAAAGTAGTCAATATTATTATATATTATAATTAATTTTAACGATATTATCTAAACTTCCTTAAAATCGAAATATTGAAATTGTATTAAGATTGAAAAAGTGATTTCAAAAATAAATTTTGGTTCTTAGATTTTTATTACATTTTTAATGTAAGACCTGTTCTAATACATCAAATAATTTGAATTTAATTTCTTTCATTAAGTCTTTAAGATATATTTTAAAGATAAAATTGTAATAGAGAATTTTAAAATAAGCAATATCATAAATACGGTAATTAACCTTAATGGACTTAGATCAAAACAACTCTCCATGGTTAAAATCTTTACAAACTTACTATTTTTAATTAATATACTTTTAAATTTCACAAATAACTATAAAATATATATAATTCAAATTATTAAGTTATTCTTACATATTATTTTAATGCAAGTATAAATTTAAATAAAACATAAATACAATTATTATTTTATTAATAATAGGAGAATGTGCATTTTAAAACTAAAATATAATGTTAGTTGTTGTTCCTCCAAGCTTATTAGGTCAAATAGTAATCTCACTCAGATAACATTATATCAAAGAATTGATTAAGTTATTCAACTTTTGTTTAAAATTTAAAAATTAAAGGAGTGTCATTTCATTAAAATATAAGTTGAATATCTGTCTCTATTAAAAATAGAGGGAAAGACCAGTCTTATTTAGGATGAACTCATGTAAAGTAAGTGTTTTTTAAATTGCACTTTAGATTTACTATAAAAAAAAGTTATATTGTAATATATTGTTATTTTAATTATTGATATTTTCTTTAAAAATACTAAAGTTTGTGAAAACGAAACATATCGGTAATAATACATTTTTTAAAATAATTAAGTAAAAACATTTGATTTAATTTATGTTAAAAATATAAAAGAATATATCATATTTATATTAAAACATTCATATATATATATATATATGTATATGTGTGTAATCTATTTATATTAGATATAGATTAATTATTGATATTTTCTTTAAAAATACTAAAGTTTGTTAAAACGAAATATATCGGTAATAATACATTTTTTAAAATAATTAAGTAAAAACATTTGATTTAATTCATGTTAAAAATATAAAAGAATATATCACATTTATATTAAAACATTCATATATATATATATATATATATATATATATATATATATATATATATATATATATATATATATATATATATATATGTATGTATATGTGTGTGTAATCTATTTATATTAGATATAGATTAAAAGGGTGATGTATAGGAGTAAATTTAAATGAAACATTTACAAAAAAGAGTGAAAAAAAAAAAGATACAAGTAGAAATAATGAGACAGTGTGACACATTTTGATTTATGAGAGAACAACACATCTTATTATTTTATATTTTATTTTGGCTCATAGAAATATAAAAAAACATCTTATAACTGCTTCATATTATTAATGTAAATTGACATATATTAATAAACAACTCCTACTCCTTTACATTATGTATAATTTATACTAAACTTTTTCACTTATTTATGATTCAATTATTTTTACCCTATTATTTTGGTTTTGTGGGGTCTTTCTTTGTTTTTCTTTTCCCTTCTTTTGGCTTAGGGTAGATATATAGTATAGGGAAGGAGCAACATGGCCTGCTGGTGCTGTCACATGAAATCATGCGTGTGCACCCCACTATCACAACCCATATTTTATTATTATTATTATCATCAAAATTATTATTATTTTTTTTTATTTTACATTCTGGTTGAACATGACAAGAAGGGTGAGATTTGAACAAATATATGGCTACCCATTTAGTGTTTCAATGATCAAATCTGTCCATCTCTTTGTTCACATCAATGAAAATAGGTTGTAACAAAGCAAAGAACCCATTTTACACGTTCAAATGAAGAAGAGAATGAGGACACATAATCATTGAAATTAGACATGAGTACAATAATAGTACTTCAACATTTCACTGCCCTTCGACACGTACCATGACATTTTTAAACAAGAATCTCATCAACATCTTGCAGATACCATGAACCAAACTTTGAGTCTTTATCTCCTTTCACTACCCAAAAGCCTTCAATTAAGATATTTCATTTCATTACTGGTTTTAATTGCACGTACAATAATATATCAGATTACGTACTTCTTTTATTTCTTTGGCCACTCATAGAAAAATATACACTGATAACAAAGTTAGTGGTTCAATTTTTCTATTGGAGATAGCATAAAATGTAGCTCATCATATCAATAAGAAGTTGTTATTATGTTATTGCTGTTGTTGCTACTGTTGTGTGGTCGTGTCAGATGTCGTAGATTATCCAACCACAATTTCACAGACTCTTGCCATGTGTTAAGCAGCAATTTCGGACTTCTCTGTGGACAAACTTAATTTAATATTATGGTTTTCTTAATACATGGCTCAGTGCAATTTAACATCTTCCACTAAAGTAGTTTTGATTCCCTAACACAATCATATGGCAGTGCATTCACCTCTAATCAATTCAACTCCAAAGTGACCAATTTAATAATTTAATCAGCCAGTAGAAAACAGAAGGCATGGTAGATATTTTTGAGTCTTGTACAATTAAAAAAATGATACAAAAACTTAGGTCTCCACAGTGACATTAAACTGCCTAATATGAAACCGGCTATGTTATTTAATTAATGGCAATACCAAACTTGCAAAAAAACCAATCAGAAAGTACTAGCACACTATTAAAGCTGAAGTTCTCATACAGAATTTAATAATATGAACAATAACAGCATCAACTTTAGCCATTAGATAGAAGCAAAGAAGACCTTTGAGTCAGAAAAAATCAAATAGATAAATATGTCTGAAGCATGTTGCAAGATCTTTCACTCAGTTCTTCTCTCCAGACATTAGATGACACACCTTATTTAATGCCATCATAGCACAGAATTATTAGTGTGTGATATGCTGCGATATGCACCCTCTTGAGGCTTTTTTTTGTTGTTTGTTTTAGACTAGCACTCTCTTTTATGCTTCTGATTTTGTTTTTATCTGTCCTCGCTTCCAACATTATCTTTGATGATTCTGCAATCAGCTTGCCAAATTGTTCAAAAATCCAGTACCTCCTTGACCAGAATTTCTTGTCTTGACATCACTCTAAATAGCAGGAAGGTGTCACACTGATATTGGCCAAGAGGATAAAGCCTCTAGCCTAATGTCTAATAGTGGATAAACTTACATAATCAATATATTTTTTTTATTGTTATGAGCTTACCACCAAAATTGATCATTGGTGGAGTGCATTATTATTATGCAAATTGGTTATTGGTGGGCTATACCAAGTCCTCTTTTCTTGTATACACAAAAGATTCCTCAGAAATAGGTTGGACATTTATATTGATGCTACTAGATCGTGTTGGCTTAAGCCTGCTTTGTGGAGTTTCACACCATGTAGAGACCAGAGTTAACAGGTGGTGTCAGTGTTATGTTGGGGTGTGCTAGAAAATGGTGAAGTGGTAGTGGGGGCTAATGTACCTGTAAGGTAAGACAAAAGGGGTGATGAGAAACACCAAGTGAAGTGTAAGTCAAAGTAAGCAAGAAAGCTAAACAAAAGGGGCACTATTGAGAGACCTTCTTGCATATCATTTTCAAAACTAGAATGATTGAAGTAATAATGATTCTTAGTCCCCACTTAGGCTTTAAAAATAAAAATGATTTGGAAGGAAAGGGGCATGGTACTTGGTAGAAATGTTGAGCCAAAGGCACTCTCAAGGGCCACACAAACCAAGGTTTCTCTAGAGGGTATGAGTGCTCTCTTTGATTGCTGTTGTGGACACTGTGGAATCAGAGAATTAATGAAATTATGAAAGTGACAACCTTGCTTTGTTAGTGTGCTTGTTTTCATAGTGAGAAAAGGTTTAATAAATCTAAAAAGTGGATACAAGGGTGAAGTAAATCCACCAGAAGATCTCACAACTCAAAACTCTCACTTTTGCTGTATATGCATTGCATATGTATTCATGGTTCTAGGATTCTCTGCTGTAAAAAGTGACAGCCATTTTAATCTCAACCTCACGAACAATTTTTCAAGTTTATGCAACAGGTCAAAACCTTCACGTTAAGTTCCACCAATCACAAACCATCAAGAAAGTTAACTTTGCAGGTAAAAATACAGAAATATTCTTAGATACACATTTTTATTAATGTTTTTAGTACCTAAGAAAAATGAAAAACTGCATTTAATATATTCAAAATGTAAATGTTCATTTTTATGCATTTAGTTAATAGAAGAATTAGTAATAATATTGTTAGAAAAATGATATTTTCAAATGAAAAGATAAATCGTATGAAATGTCGTCGAAATTTTAGATGGATTTGAAACAAACAACAAGTGAAGTTTACATATAAAAGAATTATTGTCCCAAATATTTCGGATGAAATAAGAAAAATATGATATATCCTTCTAAAATTTAAGATGAATTCAGATAATTCTATTATGCACATTAGTTAATTGACCTTGTGATTTTCCCTTCTCTCCTTATTGGAGAAATTTTTTTCTTAGATTAGGATTACACTAAGAAAACTCATCCTCTGCTCTTTTTTTTTTTTTACATTCCCAACAAAACATTCTGAAATATAAAGAAGGGTGCAAGGTTAGTTATTTTAGAAGTGTTTAAAGAAACTCTTTATATCAAATTTCGGACAACATATGACAATTTCTATAAACTAAGGTTTTCCTTTGTCTTATTTTTTTAATTAAATTTGAAGATGATATTATTTATTAATTGTATTGTGTGTGGGTCAAGGATTCCTCCACTAAATACTAATCAAACTCATCAAATCGTATCATTGACTTTTATAAATAATGTGAAGCGTCTAAAAAAAAAATGTATCGGAAACCCAACAACATTATTTTAATAGTTTCAAATAAAATGTATCCAAAACCAACAAAATTTTTTTATAGGCTTTAAAATATCTTATACTTTATTAAAAAGTAATTTTTAATTCAACTTAATCATAAAAAAATCCATTTATAAGATAAAATTTACATTTATTTATATATTATTAAAAGATTTTTATATTTATTCAAAACGGGATTTTTGACATTTACATAAAGTATCAAATGATCACGGGTGGATTAAGTCGTATTGGAAAAAAAATCTGCCACAAGAATAATAATTAAAAAAAACTACTCCAAACTTTATCTGGGTGTTAATCTGTTAAAAGTGTTTACTTAATGAAGAGGCAAATAAAAAGGAGAGAAAGTAGGTAAGTGAAAAAAAAAAATGACAAATTGATGTTTGATTGAAAAGAAATAAAAAGAGAAATTGACTATTAATTAAAACCAAACAATAATAAAGGCCTAATCAACTTAGTGGAACACATAATTAAATTGAGCCAGGCACTCGAATCTCAAGTAGAATTGCAGTCTGATCTGTTTGGAAATTTGTTTCTTGGACTCACTTGTTTTTTATTAAATCTCCGCAATTCTATTCTATTCAAATAGTAACATTCTTTTATTTATTTTTATTGTTTTTCTCCATCATTAATTCTTCCTCCGCTCTATGTTTCAACATTATAAAACACTTGCACTATCTTGGAAATGGTATTTATACGGTTTAGATGTGATATTTTGTTAGCAATATAACAATGAAACTAATTTGGCAAAGTATTCAAATAGAAGCACTTTAACTATAAATTATGTGAGATCAATGGTTTTTATTTTTTCATTCTGGGATAATTTTTTACAAAATTCTTAGAATGAACAAATTTTTTTTATAATTTCTTCTATGGATAAATCGTGATAAGTTTGTATGATTTTATTATTAAGAAATCGTATCATTATGACACGATTTTATTTTATTTATAACGAAAATCGTGCCATAATGATAATATTATTTCAGTTATTCTGAAATTGTATTGATGTCACACCGTTTCAGTTCAATTTTATTAGACTGAAATCATATACTAAAATTATATATTGATATGACCGATATCAATTCAATTTTTAAAATCATGTCATGATGACACGATTTTATTACTTTTTCGTAATAATAATAAAATCGTATCAACTTAATACAATTTATCTAAAATAAAAATATTTTTTTTGTATTTTAGGAATTTTGTAAAAAAATTGACTAGAGAAAAAAAAACCTTAATCCATCAATTTGGTGGAGTGTTAAATGGTATTGGAAAGTGAAAAAACATTTAAAGAAATACATAAACTAAGAGTAAAATTATATACCTACGTTCTCTTTTACTATTTACAAACATTGTTTTTTTTTACTATTTACAAGCATTGGTTAAATATAAAGATAGTAAAAAGATTATTCTACGTGTTTAATTAACAAGAATATGTTGTTTATAATAACTCATATTTTCTATACTATATTTAGGATGGACAAGTTTTTTTATAAATATTTCTAAAAATATATAAAAATAGTTGTCATAAACTAAAATTAACCTATACACAAATTTAAAATAAAAGTTTACATAAGTTATATGAGATGATTTCTATAAATTAACTTATACCTAAACTAATTATATTTTATGGAGTTTTTTTCTCTAACAAAAATATTGACAGAAAAAAATTCAAACATATCCTTAATCTTACTATAAAAGAAATATGCTGATCAATTAGCAATTTTAAGTATCTCATTAATATATTAATATTTTACCTTCCATCTGGAATATCTAATCTAGAATAATTATGTAATTTCCTTAGTTTCCAGATGATAATTATATCCAAATTAGAATAGATTTAAATTTGTTCATATCATACAATATAATATTTAAAAAACATCAATATCAAAACATTGATAAGATTATTGTTATATAATACTTATTATTTAAATATTATAGTTAAATGCATCAATACTGATAGATTACATATTTGATTAATTTTTATTATTTTTAAATATCTTCTATGTTACTTTGTATATTTTAAATTTATTATTACTTTATTTTAATTACTTTATGTCGAGGTAAAAATACGTTGTTTTTAATTTATTTTAAATTTGGAATGGAAATATCTTAATACATAAATTTAATAGTAAATATATAATATGAAAAATAGATAGCAATATTAGAAGTAATATATACTGAGTAAAATAATTAAAATATCCTCAAAATATATTTTATTAGTAAAATTTATATAAAATACCATAGACACATGTTTAGTTGAGTCATTTGCAATGATAAATTATTTTAACTTATAATTTTTCTGAACATGTATAATTTAATAAGGCTAATTTAACATTTTTCATCACCAACTTTTAATTACTAACCAAATTTTCTTTTTAACTAATTTTGACAAAAATCTAAGACAAAACAAATGAAAGAATGTCTTATCGTCCACTTGATAATTAGATATGAATACGCGAGGTAATGTATTTAAGTATTATGATAATCTTTGTATAATATTTTTTTTTATTAATCGAGCATCATTAATTTAGTATTGAGAAATCAAGTAAGCATTTTCTAAGTTTACTTTTTTTTTACGCTCTCAAAGAACACGAGAATATTTAGTGTTGTTTGTTTTGAACAAATATTTCTTTGTTCTAAAAAATATGAAATTATTATTTATTTTATTTATTTCCTTTTTTGTTACTTTTATAAATATTGTATAAATCATTAAAAATTAAAATGAAAAAATTGTGATATATTATTATTACAATAAAAAATAAGTAAAACACTACCAAAAAATGAAAAATAAAAAAAATACTTTTTAAATTAAACAGAACGTTAATTTTTTTCACCTTTTTGCGCACGTTAGTATTTAAATATTGAAAGAAAAAAAAAGTATTATTAAATTACAATATTTTGGTGAAGGGTGATAATCCTCTTTTCTTTGGCCTAATATGTTTTATTTTGGAAGAGTGATCTCTTATAAAAACACGGAAATATAATCAAAATATGAGAGGAACCGATTCATCTTTTTTTGTTTTGAAGTGTGAAAATCCCGCGAACTCATGCATAGTACTATTACACTAGTAAGTAGATGTTACAGCGTACTGTGTTTTGTGGCCTTTGTCTTGCAAGGCTCAAATCACTCATCAAAATCCTGCCACCTTATGCATTTTGTACTCTTTCCTCAACCCAAATGAACCCAACCAAGAAATTATCATTTTCCCATGTTTTCCAAAAATGTTCCAATTTTAAAGCTCTAAATCCTGGCAAACAAGCTCATGCCCAGATGATTGCAACTGGTTTTGTGCCTAACATCTATGTTGCCAACTGCTTAATTCAATTATATTGCAAAGGTTCCAATATGGGATATGCATTCAATGTGTTTGACAGAATGCCTGAAAGGGATGTAATCTCTTGGAATACTATGATATTTGGGTATGCTGGAGTTGGGAACATGGGGCTTGCGCAGTCTTTATTTGACACAATGCCTGAAAGAGATGTCGTTTCGTGGAATTCTTTGCTCTCTTGTTATTTGCATAATGGTGCTAATCGCAAGTCCATTGAAATTTTTGCCAAGATGAGATCACTAAAAATCACACACGACTATGCTTCATTTGCTGTTGTTCTGAAAGCCTGTTCAGGTATTGAAGACTATGGTTTAGGGCTTCAGGTGCACTGCCTTGCAATTCAGATGGGTTTTGAGAATGATGTGGTGACAGGTAGTGCTCTAGTAGATATGTACTCAAAATTTAAGAAACTGGATGATGCTTTTAAGGTTTTCCGTGAAATGCCAGTGAGAAATTTGGTTTGCTGGAGTGCTGTAATTGCGGGCTATGTTCAGAATGATCGGTTTATTGAGGGACTAAAACTGTTTAAGGATTTGCTGAAAGTAGGTGTGGGGGTGAGTCAATCAACCTATGCTAGTATATTCAGATCATGTGCGGGATTATCTGCATTTAAATTGGGTACGCAGATGCATGCTCACGCTCTAAAGTCTGATTTTGGATATGACGGTATAGTTGGAACTGCAACATTGGACATGTACGCAAAATGTGGCAGAATGTCTGATGCCTGGAAGGTATTTAACATGTTGCCTAATCCTCCTCGGCAATCTTACAATGCCATTATTGTTGGATATGCTCGGCAAGATCAAGGTTTTAAGGCTTTAGAGATTTTTCAGTTTTTACAGAAGACTTATCTTGGCTTTGACGACATTAGTTTGTCTGGTGCTTTGACTGCTTGTTCAGTGATCAAAGGCCATCAGGAGGGAATCCAGCTACATGGATTAGCAGCCAAATGTGGTTTAGAGTTTAATATTTGTGTTGCGAATACAATTTTAGACATGTATGGCAAGTGTGGAGCTCTGATGGAAGCTTGTTTAATATTTGACGAGATGGAGAGAAGGGATGCTGTGTCCTGGAATGCAATCATTGCAGCTCATGAGCAAAATAAAGAAATAGAAAAAACACTTTCACTCTTTGTTTCAATGCAGCGATCAAAAATGGAACCTGATGATTTTACTTATGGTAGTGTTGTAAAGGCATGTGCTGGTCAGCAAGCTTTAAACAATGGTATGGAGATCCATGGAAGAATTATTAAGTCTGGGATGGGGTTAGACTGGTTTGTAGGAAGTGCTCTTGTTGATATGTATAGCAAGTGTGGAATGTTAATGGAGGCAGAAAAGATCCACGACAGACTGGAAGAGCAAACAACTGTTTCGTGGAATTCGATCATCTCAGGATTCTCGTCACAAAAGCAAAGTGAAAATGCTCAGATATATTTTTCTCGGATGCTGGAAATGGGTGTAATACCTGACAACTTTACATATGCTACAGTTCTTGATATTTGTGCTAATATGGCCACCGTGGAACTGGGAAAGCAGATTCATGCTCAAATTTTAAAGTTACAGTTGCATTCAGATGTGTATATTGCCAGCACACTTGTAGACATGTATTCAAAGTGTGGAAATATGCAGGATTCCAGGCTAATGTTTGAGAAGGCACCAAAGCGGGATTATGTGACTTGGAGCGCCATGATTTGTGCATATGCATACCATGGTCTTGGAGAAGAAGCCATTAAATTATTCGAGGAGATGCAGCTTTTGAATGTGAAACCAAATCATACAGTTTTCATTTCAGTCCTTAGAGCTTGTGCACATATGGGTTATGTGGACAGAGGGCTACACTACTTTGAGAAAATGCAAAGTCAGTATGGTTTAGATCCCCATATGGAGCATTATTCATGTATGGTAGATCTATTAGGGAGGTTAGGCCAAGTAAATGAAGCTTTAAAGCTTATTGAAAGCATGCCTTTTGAGGCTGATGATGTAATATGGAGAACTTTGCTCAGTAATTGCAAGATGCAAGGGAATATAGAAGTTGCAGAAAAAGCAGCCAATTATTTATTGCAGTTAGACCCTCAAGATTCTTCAGCATATGTTCTTTTATCTAATGTATATGCTAACGCAGGGATGTGGAGTGAGGTTGCAAAAATAAGAAGTATAATGAAGAACTGTAAGTTAAAGAAGGAGCCGGGCTGTAGCTGGATTGAGGTAAGAGATGAGGTACACACATTTCTTGTTGGAGACAAAGCACATCCAAGATCTGAAGAGATATATGAGCAAACTAATTTGCTTGTGGACGAGATGAAGTGGGCTGGGTATGTTCCAGATATTGATTTCTTTCTTGATGAGGAAGTGGAAGAACAGGATCCTTATGAGGGGCTCAAAGCTACCGGTTGTAGTGTGAGATAGTAATGTAGGAAAGATTTCAAATGCTGCTTACAATGGCTTAATGGAGATTCCTCTACACTCGTGGTGCTTGTGTTGTGCTGTTTCACATGCTGAGAGTGGTCCATGTTCCCCTGCATTGGATAGTGTTCTGGGCTAATTAGACCCTCAACTTGGCTCTGGTGGCTATAGTTGCTGGCCTCTTCAGGGACATCAAGAGTTTGGTGAGTTTATCCAGCATTCTAATCCCCTCAAACATATATTCGTCATTCATTCATATTCGTTGAGACAAGTACACAATTGAATTTGATAGGGAGAGGTTCTAAGCATGTGATAATCTAAATCTAAGGAAATAAAATGTGATTAGAGACCTCGGATGCTCTTCACTTGATTCATAAACCAGATACACATTCTCAAACCATGAGATCATTATGAACAGATTCACGCAACCATCAGTGAGTACGAGACTGGTGGGAAGATGTAACTCGGTACTCCTTTTAAGTGGATGAAACTTTTTCCACTGATACTGTCTGGCTATACTTGTAACTTAACAGATCATGCAGTGTTCTAGCACAGACATTAACGACTTGCAAATAGAATAAGTTCATAATTTTGTTCAGTGTTCTCTCTCTCTCTCTCTTTATATATATATATATATATAATACCATGTTCTTATCATTCTGATCAACCCTATTCCTGTATATTAACAATACATTTAGTATGACTAGGCGCTATTTTAACCAGTTCAAATATGTAAACCGGTTTCCCTCTCGATTTGCATCTGCATATTATCTAAAGCAACAGCAGTTCAAATATGCTTGTTTTATCTAAGTTAAACTTCGCTCGGGTGGGTAAAACTTTACGTCGAGTGCAGAGTTGCTAATGGTAAATTACAATTTCTCTTCGTAAGACCTCAAATTAGAACCACTTGTTTTACTGTTAATGTTTTTTTACGCGTTGAGAAAATGAAGTAAATACCTTTTCTAACACGAATTCAAATATTGATGAGTCAGATTAAAGATAACTAATATCTTCTGTTAGACTCAACGTAATCCACAACTCTTAGCATACCCCACTAGCCAAAGAGAAAAGGATCCAGAAGTTATTTAAGAAAAATAGTCCATCATATGCTTATACCAAGTATAATCTCAAAACTAGTTACAAGAGAGCGGATCATATCAACCATAATCATTTTCTCCGTTAGTACAAAACTTGATTATTACACAACAACTTGCCCTAAAACCTACACTGTCAATGGCCTGTAACCTAAACTGACCCGGGGATTTAAGGTTAGGGTTCCATCCCTCCACCCCTCATTATTCCCCTCCTAGATCCCAAAAGCAAGGGGGGGAAATCTGATTATTCATTTAAAAATTGGCATCGACATTCAGATAAGTCACGGCTGAAAACAGCAAGACAAGCACTGATAACATGAGTAAGTGCCTAAAATTAAGAACTCCTGCATCTATTCTCCTCACAGTATCAGCATCTGGCAGAGTATCTGCAAACTTTACTTCATTATCATTTGTGGATGAATTTTTCCAAGTCCTGTCCACCTGGATAAGGAAAATAGGAGCAACGATTAGAACTTTGATCTGTTGACATTATTCTTCTACGTGCTTTAATTATTTTAAATGTTTATATCATCTTTTATCCAAGTCCTCATATCTGTGAACTTGTTATAAACTTCAGAAAGTAGCTTTACAATAATGATTAAATGCTAAATTACTCTTTTAATGTATGTAACATAAGATAAGATAATATAGTTCCCTCCAAAACATATTAAATACGGTAAGTGGAAAAAATAGAAACTAGAAGTGAACTAATCCGAGATCTAATGACATTTCAGTGTCCAAGTCTCTCTCTTTGGATCAGAATGCAACCAAGAACCAGGTGCAAACCAAGTGCCGATAAAAAAAATATGTATATATAATATCATAATGTGTATTGTATTTATTTTCTATCTACGCAGTGTTGCAGAGGAAGTCTAAACAAACAGAAAGAAGTAACATTTTTTATCTTAGAAAAAGTAGATTCCCTATAAAAGCCAATAGTAATGGTATCAACAGCAATTTGACATATCCTACCACCACATCTTAAAATCAAATATAAGTCAACATTAAAAGGGTGTTTTTAATATAAACTAGTATTTTCAAACAAGTACAGTCACCGGCAGAAATACTCCCCTGATCTTCCAACCCACCCACAAATAGAGCCATAAATTTTCACACACACACCCGTTATCAGTGTATATTTCTTATAAATAGCGAGAAATCATTTTGGCATGTTTTAAAGATTTCACATCCCTTTTACATTGGATGAAAAATAATTGCCAATCACCCCGCCAACAACAACCAAAAAAGGACTATAAACTGCTAGCTCCTACATACCAATAAATAAATCACTCCAGCACACACCAGATTCATATACATAATATTGCTAAAGCCTTGTAGAAGTAATAGTAGTACGACCCAAGAACCAGTAAATCCACCCACCACTGATCCCCAAAGCCGACTTCATACTATAAAAATAATCATTACTTCAGCAAAATCGTTTTTTTTTTTCCTATCGAAATTATGCTTTTGAAAATAGTTTTATTTGACATTTGTTTCCCTGAGAAAGCAGGTGAATTTCTCCTATCGTAGTTTTTTCAAGCAGCCAACTGTTATCCAGAAAACCCTTTTCGAAAATGCTTTTTTAAGAAAAGCTAATCTTTTAAGTTGACTTGCTCAGGAGATTTTTTAACATCAACCATATGCAAAAAAATAAAAACACAAGAATTTAATAAAGTCAAAAGTACCAACCTGGTGATCAGTTGTTAAAGTCACACTAACTTCTTGAGGATACTTATTTGTCTGCTTTAGCTTCACAACCAATATTTTGTTCTCACTTGCTAAGGAAGACAGCTGCAGACAAAGTACAACAATTTCAACTAACCCATAAACTGGTATAGTAAAGCCCACAACAAATCCATTATACATTTTGCTAAGATTGAGTTCTCAATACCAAAAGATTTTCCCTTTCGAATACCTCACATTTCAACACATGATTCAACATTTTCAATCAGATTTGTTTCGAGGTCCCTCTGCTTTGTGTTTTTTTTTTTTTTTTTTTTAA
>Ga0209489_105616_pt1 | contig 21459 bp, 5 predicted proteins | sample SiratrowhiteBW_FD_187527 | JGI IMG/M metagenome (GOLD analysis project Ga0209489, IMG submission 187527) | Root nodule microbial communities of legume samples collected from California, USA - Siratro white BW (SPAdes) (version 2) | ecosystem: Host-associated > Plants > Roots > Nodule | place: USA...
TTTTTTTTTTTTTTTTTTTTCTCCTCAGGTGCCCAAAATGCATGGAGTTGAAGCCTCCACGGGAAGGTTCTGCCTTCTGGTTTGTTACTCTTCCTACTTTATCCTTTGTTTGTCTTGTAATGATGGTGTGTTTGTACTGGTGTCTTTAATTTGTGAATTATTATATTTATGCCAAACCAAATATAAGGTGTGTTTGAACAGTTAAAAAGTGAAAAACCATGTGGAAGATAAAATACCTTCTAGCTTCCCAGTAAACTTGAGAAACCACATCTAAAACATGTGACCAAACACACAAATAGACTCTGGCTTCACTTGGATCCTCTTTTTGGGCATGTTAAACCCAACATGCATTGAGTCTCAGTGGACTGATATAATTTGATATAGCCACTAAGACTGGGTGTATATAATGCTAGTCTTTTAGAGTAAATTTACAGGAGTTGTGAAGGTGTTCTTTCTGTTTAGTGTTAGTCAGTCATTCTACCCAAGACTTCAGTTCTTCAAATATTTTGAAAGTGATAATTGGTCCTTCTGGTTCCTTACAGAATGCTCATTGTCTCCATGATCTTTATGGAGTATAACACCAGTCTTTTTTGTTTACCGTAGAAGGCCATTAGTGTTTTACATACCAGATAGCAGCTAGCCCCAAAACTACTGTAGATATTCAGCCTGGTGTGACGACTGATGAGATTGATAGAGTTGTTCATGAGGCAACTGTTGCTGCAGGTGCTAAATTTTTATTGTGTTTCCTTTTGAAGCACTTCAAGTCTTACCAAATTTATATTTATTGAGTTTTGGTAAGTTTATCAATCAATGAAGCTTGGATACTTCAACTTAGTAGCCTTCTCTGTGGCGTACTCATTTTGATGTATATCTATGTCAAACCCTTCACAATCAAATATTCCTGTAGCTATTCTACAGTTTCTTTTACATTTTATTTTTAACACCTTTATACAAATAGGTATATCATGATACCTAAAATAAATAAAAGTTTGAGATGGATTATTTTGGGAAAATAATCTCTTTCTTTTTCAAAAAGCTATTATTTCTCCAAAATATAAACTTCTCTAAGGCTAGTATACAAGTTTGTGACATTTAATTGTGTCTACATTAGGGTTTTAAATAGCGTAGCACAGAGCAGCCCCACCTGCTAGAGGGCAGCTTTACTGGATCCAATAGCTGACTGAATTGCAGCACTGTGTTGATTCTAAAAAAATACCTTACAACAAAGTCATTCGGATTATTATGGAGGCTAGTTTTGGGATTTTAATTTCCAAAATTGAAATCTATAGATGTTAAAATTGCGAAAATGATAAATTCACACCAATGAACAATTGGTTCACAAGATTTTTAGAAAAAATCCAGATACCATGAAATCTATAGAAATCGGAATGAAACAGATTTTTAGAAAAAGTTACACCAATGAACAATAGGTTAACCAGGAAGGCACAAATCCAGTTTAAGCTCTAGATACCATGTTGAGATATATGGTGAATAGACAAAAAATAATGTTTCTCTATGTGTCTATTCCACGAAAGGAGCATATATATAGCCGAAGGTCCATCAATTTACGTTTAACAATAATCAGTTTTGTAGAACACCTGGAATGTTGTGTGTAATGTAAAACTTTGAAAGAATTACATTATTTTTTTTCCCACATTTTGTTGTACTAATCACTACAAGCATTTTTTATACGAGAAAGAAATTTAATTTCATAGCAACTAGGTACTCAATCTCTGCATACCAAAAACGAGAAGTTCTAAAAAAGCCATGAACATTAGAGAGTAGGCTCCCAACCTTCTCATAACCCTGTTTCCAAATGGTTGCTTGAGTTTCTTGATGTGAGTGTCATTTGGTTATTTAAGATAGTTGCCTTTGCAGGAGGGTATCCATCACCTCTCAATTACAATTTCTTTCCTAAATCTTCTTGCACGTAGGTACTTTTTTCTTCCGTAATGTCATATTTTTCTCATATTGTCTAGGTATATTTTAAGAATGAATTTTGCACTATCTAACAGGTCAGTTAATGAAGTAATCTGCCATGGAATTCCTGACGCGAGGTAGACTGCTCTGTGCCTTTTGTGATCTATTCATACTATGGTTTTTCACTGTTGTTGGGTACTTGACACTTGATCAGGGTAAGTTCCAGACTGAGGCATGAACTTGAGAAGTCCTCTTTATAATATGGTCATTGTGCAGGAAGCTTGAGGATGGTGACATTGTAAATGTTGATGTCTCTGTGTACTATAAAGGTGTTCATGGTAAGTTGATTAGCATGTATAACCGTCAGAGTTTCTCTTGAAGTTCATAAATCAACAACTGGTTAATTTTGTGGGTTGTTGTGCAGCTGATCTCAATGAAACATACTTTGTGGGAAACGTTGATGAAGAGTCTTACCAATTGGTAAAATGCACACATGAGTGTCTGGAGAAGGCGATATCCATTGGTATATATCCATTTGATTTCAATTCTGAAGTTTCCGTCTCTTCTTTAAGTTTCAAATATAATTGAGTTTTTTGAAACATTATAGCAGTCATGGATCTCTTGTCTGTCTTTTGTTTGATTGTGTACCTTAAATGTTCGGTATGAATTCATAAATCAAACTACAAATTTGGTCTTTAAACTGTTGATTTGGTCCTATCTCCTAAATCCCATATTTTAAGGTAATAAATCGTTTAAACATTAAAAATATAAATTAAGGACAGAAAGACATGTTGAATAACTAACGTGAAATCATATTAGCTACTTATTATGTTGTAAATATGTATTGAAATATTGATAATTGATGTTAAAAGATTGCCATACTATACAAGTATGCAATTGGCATTTGGATTATATTATGTTTTCGGTGTTTAAAATACTTTATATAATTAAAATGTATATAACATTTTAAGAAACTGATATGGATACTAACTATTCTTCAATCAAACTCAGTTAAACCTGGTATACGGTTTCACGAAATTGGTGAAGTTATTAGTCATCATGCTTCAATGTCTGGCTTCTCGGTGGTAATTTTTTTTACTTAGTGGTTCTTTAGTTTTTGTGATCTGTTTATGATTTTCCTTCACTATAAGTGATGTTTATCACCTGTTCTTTATTTTTTTTTTTTCCCTTGGACCCCATAGGCCAGATCATATTGTGGTCATGGAATTAGAGAGCTCTTCCATTGTGCACCAAACATTCCTCATTATGCAAGTATCCTTCCCTAGTTTTTAAGCACGGCAAGGTATTGTAAAAAATATTTGGAAATGATTGTTTGCATCCTCCGATGTTTGATATTAACATTCAGCACAGTATATACTTTTTCTTAAGGGAACAAACTTAACTAGTAAGATTGATAATGAAAGACGTAATACAACTAGGAGTATATTAAAAAAATATAATATGGGACTAGCAATAAGAAAAGGAAGCTTCAGCAAGAGCATGAGTTACCCTATTGGCTTGCCTCCCTAAAAACTTGATAGAAAAGTTTTGATAAGTTTAAAAATTTTCCTACACTGTTCCAGGATGGAACCAACTTTTGAAACATCTTGAGTAGTAGACCACAATCGGTCAATAATGATTATGTAGTGTATACTTTTTTTTCTAACATGAAGTGACCAATTGTTTTGTCGCCTTTGAGTCTTATCATGTTTTTCTTCTTAATTTAACCTTCAAAAAAAAGATTAGATGTTGTAGATAAGCTGAGAATATGACAGGCCAATGTCCAATTTCATGAAGTTCTTAGTAACTTTTCCATGTTTAGAGAAATGGGATATCCAATCAAATGTCATATGTTCAAATTTAGGTAGTTGTCACTCTTAAAGCATGTCTGAGAGAACCCTGACTCCAGTGAGTATTGTAGTTAGATATTGAAATAAGAACCCATTGTTATAACTCATTAGCTAACTTCACTACCAACATAGTTCTCCAACATTTCCTCCTCGTGATGTTCCCTTTACAAGGCCACACAAATCCTATCAGAGAAAGAGTGAGGCAGAGAATGGTATCGAAGGACAACTACATGTTTTTTCCACTCAAATATGTTTCCAACTGTGTGAATTAGACAGTACATGTGATTGGCTTTGTTCTTGAAACTGGCTTTCCAAATACAACAATAGACACAAATTGTTGTTGTATCATCAAAATAATTGATGACACACATCATGATATTAACATGACTGTCAACATTTTTGTTGAAAATACAAGAAGACTTCCCATTGTTGCTGCTATTGGGAATATAATTCAAATTTGTAGTGTTGTGGTGAAAAAACACAATGAGGAAGTAAATGTTGTTTTAAACAAAAGATTTTTCTCATTTGCTTTATATAATGACAAAAATGGTGATGTCTTAAAGCTCTATCATGTTTCTTTTCAATTTAACCTCAAGAAAAAGATAAGATGCTCGTAGATAAGTTGAGAAAATGACGGGCCAATTTCCAGCTTCATGAAGTTCTTAGTAATTATCCTATGTTCAGAGAAATCAAGAAAGAGACCTACATTAATTTGGCATGCAAAATCCTTCATTGTACTGAGTCTGCGAAAGATGAACCGTTTATCTTTGCTTAGGATGATACTGATACCCAACTAAATGTCATATGTTTAAACTTAAAAGACGAAATCAAAAATTCACTTCCTTTACAATTGAAACCTTCGCCTTTGCTAAGAGAGATTTTTTGTACTTTTTCGACTGGTGGATCCATCTTGAGAATAACTTCGGACAAGATGTTATAAATAATAGTCACCTCCACCTTCTAAGCATTGGTAAATGGGTCAAGTTTATAAGTATGCATCTTGAGGTGTGTGCTGGACTATGACATGGTGTTTTTACTAGTTATTCAGAAGTTCAATATACACCAAGTGAAGATCGACTTATTGTAGAATGTTAAAGGTTATTTGATGAGAGACTATCTTTAAAATTTGAAAGGATGTCTTATGGTAGTTTCCTTGAGCCTTTGTCGATTACAACATTCAGTCCTCATGATGATGTGACTCTTGTTCTTTTAATGAGTTTCCTCACTCATTTAGAAGTGATGGCTAAATTCAAGTGTATTACTCGGGTGATAGTGACAATGCCATGCCATGCCAAGTTGAAGAACTCTGCTCTCTTGCTGGGATATATAGAATGCGACTAAACACTAAAAGATTCAATTGCTAGAATCCATGCTTATGTATTTGCTAAGGATGAGAAAATCTTTTTTTATGGCAATCTTGGCATTGAGTAGTTGATAAGGAAGCTGAATAAATTACTTGGAGTAGAAGGTAATGGTGACAACAATGGGGTGAAGGATGCTCGAAGAAATCTATCATGGATTTGTGTTTGTCTGAAATCATACTGTCTCCAAGACTTACATGTGGGGCACTAGAAACTTTGGTATATTCGATACAAAAATTATGGAAGATACTTGATAGAATGGATGTGGTTAAGAATATTGTTTTTTTGCTTCCTTTTGAAAGAACTCTTGAGAAAACTGGAGGATTTTTTTTTGCATAAAAAAAGCCTGGAAATCCCTTTTTTATAATCTTTGAGGGTTATATTTAAGTATATACAAAAACCCCTTTCTTTAATTCATGATAAAAAATATAAAAAATTATTTAAAAAATTAAAATAAAATAAAAAATAGGAACAAAAGATAAAAATTAATTAAAAAATAATAATAATATAGAAAGAAAAGAAAGAATAAATATAAATAAAAAGAGACAAGAAGAGAAGAAGAAAAGGAAAAATAGAATAAAAAAAGACAGTAGGAGAAAGCCTGGAGAGCGTTTCAGAGGTCCTGTGAGTGAGAAGATTGTAAATTAGTGCATTTCACATACTTATATACTTAAATACAGTTCTTGAAGATTAAGAAAAGAAGCTTCCAGGTTTTTCTTATGCACAAAAAAAAAAAGTCCCACAACTTCTCCACGTGTTTCTTCAGAAGGAAGTCAAAAAACAAGATTCATAACCACATTCATTTTATCATGTATCTTCCATGATTTTGTTATCGAATATGCCGAAGTGTCTAGTGTCTCACATACCAGTCTTGGAGACATAGTATGATTTCAGACAAATACAAATCCATAGTGGATTTCTTCAAACGTCCTTCACCCGATCATTGTCACCACTTTCTACTCTAAGTAATTTGTTCAACTTCCTTCTCAACTTTTCAACGCTAGGATTATCATCAAAAAGGGTTTTTTCCATCCTCAAAAAATATATAAGTATGAATTTTAGCAGTTGAATCCTCTAGTGTTAGCCGCATTCTATATATCCCAGCATGAGAGCAAAGTTCTTCAGCTTGACATGACATTGTTGTTACCACCCGAACAACACTTGAATTTAGCCATCATCTCTAAATGAGTGAGGACACTCATTAAAGGAACATGTGTCACATCATCATGAAGACTGACAACTGTAATCGGCGAAGGCTCATGAAAGCTGTCATAAGGCATCTTTCTAAATTTCAAAAATAGTCTCTCATCAAACAACTTTTAACGTTTTATGATGAGCCGATCTTCATTTGGTTTATATCGAACATTTGAATAACGGGTAAAAAAACTATCTCATAGTCCAATGTGCACCTCAAAATGCATACTCATAAACTTGACCCATTTACCAATGCTTAGAAGGCGGAGGTGAATCTTCTTTAAAACATTTGCGTCCAAAGTTATTCTCAAGATGGATCCACCAGTCGAAAAAGTACATAAAATCTCTTAGCAAAGGCAAAAGTTCCAATTGTAAGGGAAGTGGATTTTTCATTTCATCTTCTAAGTTTGAACATATGGCATTTGGTTGGGTATCAATACCATCCCTGACAAAGATAAATTGTTCATCTTTCGCAGTCTCCGTGCAGTGAATGTTCTTGCATGCCAAATTAATGTAAGTTTCTTCCTTGATTTCTCTGAACATGGAATAGTTACTAAAAATTTCATGAAGCTGGAAATTGGCTCGTCATTTTCTCAGCTTATCTACAAGCATCTTATCTTTTTCTTAGGGGTTAAATTGAGAAGAAACCTGATAAGGCTTTAAGGCATCACCATTTTTGTCGTTAAAGCGAATGAGGAAAATCTTTTGTTTAAAACAACATTTACTTTCCCATTGTGGTTTTTCACCACAACACTACAAATTTGAATTACATCCTCAACAACAACAACAATGGGAAGTGTTCTTGTATTTTCAACAAAAATGTTGACAGTCATGTTAACATCATGATGTGTGTCATCAATTATTTTGATGATACAACAATAATCTATGCCTGTTGTTGTATTTGGAAAGCCAGTTTCAAGAACAAAGTCGATTTCATGTACTTTCTAATTCACACATTTGGAAACATATCTGAGTGGAAAAAACATGTAGTTGTCATGTTTAAACTTAGAAGATGAAATGAAAAATTCATTTTCTTTACAATTAGAATCTTCATTTTTGTTAAGAGAAATTTTATGTTTTTTTTCAATTGGTGGATCTATCTTGGTAATAACTTTGGACGCAGATGTTATGAAGAAGAGTCACCTCCTTTTTCTAAGCCTTGGTAAATGGGTTAAGTTTATGAGTATGTGTCTTGAGGTGCGTGCTGAATTTTGACATGGTGTTTTTACCCGTTATTCAAAAGTTTGATATACACCAAATGAAGATCGGTTCATCGTAGAACGTTAAAGGTTATTTGATGAGAGGTTATTTTTGAAATTTGGAAGGATGCCTTATGGCAGCTTCCCTGAGCCTTTGCCGATTACAACATTCAGTCCTAGTGATGATGTGACACCTGTTTTTTTAATGAGTGTCCTCACTCATTCAAAGGTGACGGCTAAATTCAAGTGTTGTTCGGAGGTAGCAGTCATGCTATGCCAAGCTGAAGAACTCTGCTCTCCTACTGGAATATATAGAATGCGACTAACATTAGAGGATTCAACTGCTAGAATCTATGCTTATGTATTTGCTGAGGATGGAAAAACCCTTTTTGATTATAATCCTTGCGTTGAAAAGTTAAGAAGGAAGCTAAACAGATTACTTTTGAAGAAGGTGATGGTGGCAATGATGGGGTGAAGGATGCTCGAAGAAATTCATTATGGATTTGTGTTTATCTTAAGTCATATTATGTTTCTAAGATTGATATGTGGGGTATTATAAATTTTGACATATTCGATACCAAAATTATTAGAGATACATGATAAAATGGGTGTAATTATGAATCTTGTTTTTATGACTTCTTTTTAAAAGGAACATGCGAGAAAATTGGAGGATTCTTTTCTTTTCATAAAAAAAAGTTTGAAAACCCCTTTTTTGTATATTCGAGCACTGTATTTAGTTATATACCAAAATCTCTTTTTTCAATTCATAATAAAAAATATAAGAAATTAATAAAAAATTAAAATAAAAAAATAAAAAATAGGAATAAAAGATAAGAAAAACCTGAAAATAATAAAAAAATTGAAAACAATAATAATAATAATAATAATAATAATAATATAGAAAGAAAAGAAAGAATAAACATATATAAAAAAAAGAAGAAAAAATAGAATAAAAAAAGATAGAAAAAGAAAACGTTTGTATCCGGAGAAGGTTTCGGAGGTCCTTTAAGTGAGGAGATTACAAATTAGTGCATTATAAGTATACTTAAATATAGTTTTCGAAGATTAAAAATTGAAGTTTTCAGGTTTTTTTATATGCACAAAAAAAAAATCCCCCTGTTTCTCCACGTGTTTCTTCAAAAGGAAGCCAAAATAACAAGATTCATAACCACATTCATTCTATCATGTATCTTCCATGATTTTGGTATCAGACAAACACAAATCCATGATGGATTTTTTCGAGCATCCTTCACCCTATCATTGTCACCATCACTTTCTATTTCAAGTAAACTGTTCAACTTTCTTCTTAACTTCTCAATGCCAAGATTGCCATAAAAAAGAGTTTTTCCATCCTCAGCAAATACATAAACATGGATTCTAGCTGAATCCTCTAGTGTTAGCAGCATTCTATATCCCAGCAGGAGAACATAGTTCTTCAGCTTAGCATGACACTGTTGCTACCATCCGAACAACACTTTTGAATTTAGCCGTCACCTCTGAATGAGTGAGGACAATTATTAAAGGAATAAGTGTCACATCATCATGAGGACTGACTGTTGTAATCGGCAAAGGCTCATGGAAATTGTCATAAGGCATCCTTCCAAATTTCAAAGATAGTCTCTCATCAAACAATCTTTAACGTTCTACGATGAACCGATCTTCGTTTGGTGTATATCGAACTTTTGAATAACGTGTAAAAATACCATGTCATAGTCCAGCACGTACCTCAAGACGCATACTCATAAACTTGATCTATTTACCAATGCTTAGAAGGTGGAGGTGACTCTTCTTTATAATATCCGCGTCCAAAGTTATTCTCAAGATAGATGCACCAGTTGAAAAAATACAAAAATCTCTCTTAGCAAAGGCGAAGGTTCCAATTGTTAAGGAAGTGAATTATTCATTTCATCTTTTATGTTTAAACATATATGTCATTTTGTTGGGTATCAGTACCATCCAGGCAAAGATAAACCGTTCGTCTTTCGCAACCTCAATGCAGTTAAGGATCTTGCATGCCAAATTGATGTAAGTCTCTTCCTTGATTTCTTTGAACATAGGATAATTACTAGGAACTTCATGAAGTTGAAAATTGGCCCGTCATTTGCTCAACTTATCAACGAGCATCTTATCTTTTTTCTTTTGGATTAAATTGAGAAGAAACCTAATAAGGCTTTAAGACATCACCATTTTTGTCGTTACATAAAGCAAATAAGGAAAATCATTTTGTTTAAAACAACATTTACTTCCCCATTGTATTTTTTTCATCACAACACTACAAATTTGAATTACATCTCCAACAACAGCAACAATGGAAAATTTTCTTATATTTTCAGCAAAAATGTTGACAGTCATGTTAACATCATGATGTATGTCATCAGTTATTTTGATGATATAGTAGCAATCTGTACCTGTTGTTGTATTTGGGAAGCCAATTTCAAGTACAAAGCTGATCGCATATACTTTCTAATTCACACATTTGGAAACATATCTGAGTGGAAAAAACATGTTGTACTTTGATACCATTCTCTATCTTAATCTTTCTCTAGTAGGGTTTGTGTGACCTTGTGAAGGGAATGTCACGAGGAGGAAATGTTGGAGAACTATGTTGGTAGTGAAGTTAGCTAATGAGTTATAAGAATGAGTTCCTATTTCAATATCTAACTACAATACTCATTAGAGTCTAGGTTCTCTTGGACATGCTCTAACAGTGACAACTACCTAAATATGGAATATAATGACTTTTTTAATTTTTGAAAATGGTTTAAACTTTTGTGAGTGCTTCTCAGAGTGAGAGTGTGGTGGCTGCATGTGAGCTTGTCAGCGAATGTGATTTCATTCACAGAGGTCAAGTGTTGATCTAGTTGAAGTTGTCAAAGGTTCAAGGCATCAGAACACGTCAGCGAGCGTGACTTGGTTCTGTGCATGGGCAATGGCTAAATGAAGTTCGGTCTTGTTCTGTGAATAGGTGTAGATGATGCTTCTAGGCTTGCCAGCGAACGTGGCTTGGCCTACGGCTCGGTTTGAATGAGGTGTAAAGGATAAGTGTAATTTTAAGAGGGAGAAGGTGCCTGCTTAAGTGTTATTTAAGATAGGGGAGCTCGATTTTGTATTCGGTTGAGGTTAGCTTTGGATATGGTGTTCGGCCTTATTTATGTTTTGGGTGGAGATGCTCAGTCAAACATTGCATAGCAACGAAGGGTAGGAAATGGCTTGTACATGAGGTGGTTTTATTTTATCTACACAGAAAAAAGTTAAATACAGGTCCAAAATAAAGCAAACAACATTTCAGACAACCCAACAGCTAAACAAAAGAAGAAGAAACATGAACATCAAAGAAACAACAGCCACACAATGTCGTCGGAGCCAGACACAACAGCTTTTTTGGAGAATGTTGGATTTGTTTTTATTCGAACAGTAATATCAACAAGCTATTATCCATTCTCTTATTATTTGCATAAGCACACACAGAGATCAAATCATGCTATACCCAGGGGACATTTAACATGCAGCGATGAACGGTGACAGGGATGCAACACCCATCAAGTCAAGGAACGAAACAAAATATGAAACAGTGGAGTGTGGTTGAACGTGCAAGTACGTTCGTTCTTAGCAGATACAGTGACTAAGACTTGAGTTACCTCCACAAATGCATAAAGAAAGAAAACAATGGTGGGGTGAACAGAGAAGATGACCAAAGCCTCTTCTCCGTATAAATGCAGGTGGCAGAGAAGTATGGATAAAAATTTTAAAACTTGGGCTACATCGATAGAAGGAGAGCTTACCTGTTGAAGTGTTGGGTTCGAAAGAGGTGCTCTTAAGTAGTTCCCGAGCTCTTCTTCTCTGACGAGCTCAAGCTTTCTCTAACGAGCTGTGAGTTCTTCTTTCTCTGCCCCTCCAATCTCCTCAGTCTCAGGAGCTTAAGCCCAGGGAGCTCGATCATCTCGTGCTCGAACTCATGAGCTCAACCATGGAGTTTAGCAATCTCATGGTCGGCCTTGGATGCTTAGCCATATCATGATCGATCACAAAACTCAACTTCTTTAACTTCTGCCTTGTCGATTTTGGAGCTCAGCTATCTTGTATTCAGCTATGGAGCTCAACCTTCTAATGGAGATTGGTTTCATGGAGCTTGGCTTTGGACCTCAGCTATCTTGTGTTATACGTTAGGAGCTCGAATATGGAGTTCGGTCATTTACAACGATCATAGAACTCGGTCGTGGTCACATTTCTTTAAGTATTGTATAGGGGATATTTTCAGGCAAAGAATTTGTAATGATTATTGTGTAATAGGGTTGGAATATCTCTAAAGTGCTTTCATTAATTTTATTATTTGTTGTTAAAATTTTTTTTATTTAACTAAACTTTTTTTTTCTTAAACTTAATAAAATGAATTTTAGAATAAAGACAAAAATATCTCAACTTCTACACAAAATTTTACTTTATGTAAGATTAGAGTGAAAGTTATGTGTTTATAGAGAATTTATAGTAAGACTAAAAATGAAAAGAGTAAAAATATTCTACAAAAGTGAAGTGAACAAGTGTGTAAAGTCCAACCTATTAAAAGTAAAAGAAAATTTAAGCTTTGAGAAAAAAAAATATTAGGTTTGATTTTGATTATTTTAAAATATTTATTTGTTTATATATATACAATTATATATTTATTTATAAAAATATAATTTACACCTAAATAATATAAAAATATATAAGAGTACATTTTAAAATAATATATAACAATAACTTTTATCATTTTGAAAAGACGATTGAAAAAGTGAAACTAGTAGTTTTAATTAAAGTTGTTGTAGTTTTCAAACTTTTAAGTAAAGAAATTTTAACTTAAAGTGTTAAAATGTGTAACTTATTTTTTTAATTTTCTCATAACTTATTTTTTTAATTTTCTCATAAATTATATTTGAGCTTTCATTAAGACAATAAATTTTCAATATGAATTGTTATCTTTAACAATTGTTGTAAAATGTTTTATATTTTATGAATTGTTTTTCAATTTTGATGAAATATGTTAAAGTCCGAAAGCATGTATGATGTGAAGACTGTGTTAATGTAATACTTAAAAAATTATCTATAACATCTAATCTATTTAAATTAGTAGTTAAAACATAATGCATAATATAGATATATATATATATATATATATATATATATATATATATATATATATATATATATATATATATATATATCAATCATACACTAACATTGTACTTCAAAAGATTTTTTTTTTTAAGGAAATTAAAACATAATTAATTACATTTACGCATATATACATATAAACAAAAAAGAATTTTTTAAAAAACTTTTAAAGCTGCTATTGGCTCATTCGAGAGCATCTTTCACAGCACCATCTGCAACATTATCTGCTCTCATGTATAACACGATCATCGCAGTAGAAACAAACATCACACAAACAAGAAAGGGTAAGCTAATAATTCAAAAATATCTCAATTAATCTCAAATAATCACAAGTATACATCGTTTAACACATAACAATCAATTGAGAACATTTATCATCCAACTCATATAATATAGACAGACTCAATCTACTTCTAAAAGACTCGTGTATTGAATAGACTCCGAGATTTGCACCTGTCATACTACTCTCAATTTGTGTGTCTTATCTCATTACCATTAACTGCATATGACATGGTTAATCTATATGACTATCCTGATCAACCCTCTTTCAAGCTGTAGTTTTAGCCGTATGAATCTCCTTAAACTCTCACCACCTAGTAATATTCATCTACTTAATTCCTATTACTAGTAGAGTCAAGATATCAATCGTTAAACTAGATCCTTAGATAATGCACATCTTATTTCTCAACACAGATGTTTTCTTTCCTGAAAAAACTATGCCTACGCATCATATACAATTCATATCATATATCATCAATTTTCATTTATTTATTCATTCACTCTCCGTTTCAATTATCATAATGTCAAAAAAACTTCACCACTTTATATAAGTGCACAAGCACAATATCAGATACAATTCTTCAATCAATCATGCATAAAGACGTATTCATAGGTCATAACTATCAAAGTCTTATCACAAGTCATATTTAATCCATTAAACAACAATCAAAAGTTCTCACATATTACTTTTGAACATCATTACTCAAATCAAGTCAATTAATCACATCAAATCAAGATAAACAATCAAACATATTCAGTGCTCAAGGACCAGTCAGACCTGCAAGAAAGACTTAGCACTGATAATCACATATTCAAGTCTTTTATCCTAAAATTCTATTTGAAAGTAACTAATTAATATGAGACAAGTTACTAGTTTCTTTTATCTGATGAAAATCTCTACAATAGTTCCTCCAATACCCAATAGAGATACTAATCCAAAAATCTAGGGATCTAAAGCAAGTTATCAGAATAAAACCAAATTTCAGTATAATTTTAATTAAGTAGAGAGAAATACTTTTTTCAATTGTTCCTACTAGGATTGATGATAAAAATCTAAAAAAAAACAGAGAATAAGGGATCTTTAGAGTAAATATGAACTTACTCTGTTTGAGATTCTGATCGATTAGAAATGATCCCTAACTCTCCAACTACTACAAGATCAGATTCTAAAATAGATGAGATATAAAGAAAAAAATTAAAAAAAAGGGAGAGCTTGGTTGAAGGAGAGAGAGAAAAGAAGAAAAGGAGAATGGAGGTGCAGGGGTCGTGTGTCTCTGTTTTACTTTTTCTTAAATATCATGCCTTATAGTTAATATTATTGATTTGTTTTATTTAACTATTTTAAATCTTTATAGTTTTAATTTATTATAATAAAATTATGGATATATTTTGTATGTTTGCTTTTAATGTTTAAAGTTAGATTATTTGTAGAATTAATTAGTGTTGTTAATAAGTATGATTTAAGTTATAATATTGTAAATAAATATTATTTAAATTATATATATGTATGAAATATGAGGTTATAAATTTAAATGATATGCAAATTTATTAAGTAATTTTGTATATTAAATAGTGAAATCTATATTAAATAGTAAAATCTACTTACATAAAGGAATATTTTGATCTCGTTGAATATTTAAACACATCGATTGAAATATGTTGATCTCCTTGAATATTTAATCACATCGATTGAAACATTTATGATAAGAAGTTGAATAAAAGTTGGATTGAAATCTTTAGGATAAGAAGTTGAGTGAAATTTATTGAATAACTTATTTTAAGAGTTTTAGATTTAAATGGGTTAAACTAACCATAAACTTATAAAACTAAAATATGTTTAAAAGATATATATAAATGTTAGCCTTTCTAATACTTGTTTAATACAATTATTTTCAAAACCGTTAATAAATATTATTTAATAAATATCCTTTATGTTTTATGAAATATATCTATGATCTAGTTTTACTTTTATGTGTTATGGTCATGAAGTTGCTGACTTATAATTCTTCAAATATAGATAACTCATTTCTTTTTAACTTTTTTTTTAAGTTATTGTATGATAACAGTGGTATTACATACATAAATCTACGTGAATTAAGATATATATATATATATATATATATCATGATAAGTTAATATTTTATGATTTAAAAGTGTGCAAGTAGTTAATATAAAAATAATAAATGATAATCAAATTCAATGAAAAATTTGTATAGTAAAATAATTGTGTTGATAGTGTACTTTTAAAAATTTCATAGTGTTAAGCGTAATTTATTCAAGATATAATTATTAATTCAAAAAGAATCTAAGCCAAGTTTATTTATCAGTTTTTTAAAACACAAATTTAGTTTGTTATATATACTGAGAGAGCATATCAAAATATTTTTCAAATAGGTCAAATTATATTATAATATAAGTAAATAAATCAAATTTAAAATCGGTATTATTTATAACTTGGTTTGGATCTTTAATCTTTCAGAATTTGGTTTGGAATCCACTTTTATAAGTTGCTCACTTTCTAAAATGTTTAAAGAGTTAATTACTTTTTAAAATATATGCATGTTTATCTTGAATTAATTAGTCGAATTTACCTAAAAATAGTTTAATTTTCTATGTGCATTGTAAACTCATAAGAGTTAGTTATTGATATCGAGTAGAGTTCAAATAAATGAAATGACAAACTTTGGTTTTCATTTAAAAATGAAAACAAGTAAACTCTATTAAATAAAAAATTGATTAAAAGAAAATAGCACGATGACGATGATATGACTAAATGTAGATATTGTATATAAAGTAAAGAATCATTTTAAAGGTTGATTTCAGGTATTTGCAAATTTAATGTACTTTATATATATATATATATATATATATATATATATATATATATATAATATGTAGATTATCAAATACTATGTGTATGCTTTCTCATAGACGTGTGTCGAATATGAAGTGAAGAGGTGAACCATGAACATTTAATAACCAATATGTGAAGGAATATTTCTATAACCAAAACTACAAATGATTATGAAATTATACATAAGAAGATAATACTCTCATATTTTAATTACTTCACATTATTGTTAAAATTATTAGTAGATTAAATTTAACTATGTAATTTGTACTCCTAAAATTATTTTTAATATTGAAAAAATAATAATTTTCTTCATTAGAACTTATACGATAAATAAATCATTAATAAGTAACGTCCTCGTCCTATACCAAAAGGGTAAGTTTTCTTTCTAGATTTTTATAAATATTAAATAAGCCTTGTATGTAATATTGTTAGACATTTATAAGTTTTTAGCCCGTAATAAAATATATTTAATTATAAGTAAATACTTAGAATATCAATTTTCAATTCCTAATTCAATCCTTAATCATTTGAGATAATAAATAAGCAACAACGTTATTTAGTTTTGATATTAGTAGTTAACGTAATTGTTAATCAAAATTTCTAGAAAGTATATATGTTAACTATATGCATAAAAGCTTGGATTAATTAAGGTTCCATTTAGTTAGTTATTCTTGAAGCCAATCAATCCAAAATATAGAAAAACAAACATCATTGGTGGGAGTTTAGAATTATGGATACTAATAAAAACTTACCAACCTTAGTCATTGTTAAGTCACCTTTGCCTCACTTACTTTTCCTACACATTATTGTTTCATCAAAAGTTTACATATAATTAATTCTCCATCCACCAAACATACCCTCAATCGATATTACCAAAAACAAAATCCCTAAATCAAACCCTAAGGCATCTTCAAAATGAATGATAGGATGGTTAAATTTTATGTATACATTTATAAAAAAAAACTTATATACTCTTGCATTTACTTTATCATTAATGTTTGATTTTTATTTATTTATTTACTTTTTGTTTATTTTTTTATTACATCTTACCTTCACTTGTTATTCTTAATGTAATCTTCATCCTTTAACTATTTCATAAAAAAATTTATTAACAACTAGAAATGACAACAGACCTAAAATAGATGTGAGTTTAATTATATTTATCCTCATCTTTAAAATAAAAATTCATATTCATCTATACTTCTATTTCTAACCAGTTTAAAGTTTATATTATGTTCCACCAGATTTTGAAATACCTGTAGCCGCACCATATCTACTTTTGTTCTAAGTATATTAATTAACTAATTTTCTTAAAAAAATTACAAAAGTATAATATTTTATAAAAATTATATATAAAAATACATCAAAAATTGAGTAAAGTTGGCGATATCAAATGAGATAAACATTGAAAGAATGAATGAGACATTATCTGACGATAAGACTTTCAAATGAAAAGAAATTAAGAAAAAAAAAAAGAGAAGATAAATATTTTATGTTAATTGATAAACTAACATTTATATGATTGTACACTTAAAACAGTCAGACAAAGTGAAAAAAAATATTAAAATAAAATATAAATGATCAAATGTGTGTTTTAAAAGTGATTTAATTCAATAAAATTGAGGTTTTTTTTTTTTTTAAATATAATACATCATTTGATGAAAACTTCATAAAAGAAAAAAAAAATGTGTAATTGATGCTGCTATAAAAAAGTAGATACCATCACAGTGAATTTGATGAATATCAAATAAGTTTAATAATGAAGAGACATAATAAAAAATTATATATAAAAAAAAAAGTTCTCTAAATGAAACAAAATAAAGGACTAAAAAAAAATAAAAAAAATAATTCTTTTAAATCATTAATTAGTATTTTAATAGTTTAAAATGGAGACCAATACAAGATTACGTGGCATATATATTCATTCACATTCTCATTCTCATATTCAATTTAAAAAATAGAATACTACTCATATTCATATCCAATCCAATTAATGAAAATGTAGAGATTTCTCAATAAAAAATCAAAATAACTTTAGACAATACCCAGATAGATAAATTTATTTGTTATCCTTAACAACGACAACCCTAACAAAATAGGATTGAAACGATGAACTAGTCCAAAAATAAATAAAATCAAGAACGACGGAGAGGGTTTTGGCCTGTGGACTAAGTTGATATTTTAAATCCACAAGGTTTTAACCCGTTTCATCTATTATATTAAACTAACAAGCCAAAGACAAATACTAACCCATCATTTTTAGATTAAAAATTAAATTAAAAAATAATTCCCTTTTAGATTAACAATTAAATTAAAAAATAATTTAAAGATTACTTTTTTTATTATATTATTTGAATGACTTAAATTTACAATAATATTATAACTCAAATCATCAACACTTACAAAATAGATTTCAATTATTAATTATAATAAAGTAATTTAACATGTAAATAAATTAAAAACTTAGAAAATTTATATAATATATAAACAAATTATCAAAAATATAAAATTTAAAAAAAGTTGACCGGTCACCCACTAACCCGTTATCCCCGTTTTAGAAAGATTAACCAAGATTTTTAACTCGATTAATTAGGTAGACAAATAACAAGTTCGTCAAAATGAGTCAAACTAATGTCTTTTTCCACCCCTAAATAAAATAAATTAGAGTAAATAAAAAATTATAATTAAAATGTCACTTAGCTTATCATCTAAATAGATTTTAGGTTAGGTGATTTATAAACTATAAAATAATATTATATTTTAAAAAATATTATATATATATATATATATATTATAATTTATATATCAAATTTATATTTAAAATTAAAATTGATTTTTTAATATAATTTAAAATTTAAAAATCTGTATTCTGTTTACTTTTAAATTATAGTTCAAAACTTATTGAAAGAAACGGATCTATCCAAAAATTATAGTTCATTTACAATATAAATCTGGAACAATTTTATTAGATTATTTGAAACAGGAAAAAACTAACCACATTCCTACACCAACTATCCTAGATTTCTCTTGCTCCAACATACTTCTTTGGAAATTCAACCATGTGGATGAAATGAAGGAGAAAATTCAACCAACTTTGTAAGCCAAACATAGTTAGAAGTTTTATTCTTTTATATTAGAGGGAGACAAAAAAATATATATAATTAGTAGATTTTGTGTATTTGTGGGGGTAGAAAAATGATAATGATAATATTGATATAATTTTTAAATTATAATAAAATTTTGAAGATCTTCTTACAAAAATCGATTATAACTCATATTAAATTAATTTATATAAGTGTTTCTTACATTATCTATTAAACCTTTATATTGTTATCTATATTTATCCTCCATTAAGTTCTGCAAAGACATATTTGTGAACTATTTTTAAATCAGTGAAGAACATTTATTATATTGTCTACCTTTATTTGTTCTCTGAAAAGTTTTGTGAAATTATTTTATTCAATTCCCATTTATAACTTGTTATTTCAAACTTACACACAAAATTATTGGGATGATAATTCAATCATATTTATTAAATATGATTAGATAACAACATCTACAACTATTTGAAGTTCTAAATATGATTTGGGAACTAACACCTAATGAATAATAATTATAGGGAAGTGTGTACAAATCTAAAAATAAGGATTTTTTTGTAAATAATAACATTAAGTTGAATATATATATAGTGGAAATAATCTAAGTTTTCCAAGAATCATAACCACGGGAAATTGTGTACATATATAAACATATGCATATTTTTTTTAATAATAACATTAAACAAAATTAATATAATTGAAATTTTGAAAGGAAAAAACTTACATGGAGTAGAGTTTCACCTTGGCAATGTACAATACAGTTAAAAAAAATGCAAATTACCATAATAAAACTTCAAATTGAGAACAACATTTACCATTCTGTAAGTTTTATCGATTTAGAAATTTCAATTCTTTATTTTATGAATTCAAGAATAACAGTAACATTTTTAATTAATTTAAAATGAACTAAATATTTTTTTTATAAAAACATTGTTATGTATAAATAACATAGTATATAAAAATATTATAAAAATAACAAATATTAAGTTTTAAAATAGTTTTATATTAAATACATAATTTCTATAATATACTTCTTTTATCACATTTTTAATCGTTCTAATGTAAGATTTGTAAATAATAATATTTCATACAAAACAATGAGATTCTAATTACAGCATTATCACTTAACAATGAGATTCTAATTACATATGCTATCTGATAACATATATAGCAAAATTTTATTCACAAATGCGAAAATGACAAAAAGAAAATTTAGGAATCCTTCTTTAGAAATAATATAAGAAAAAGAAGTATTATGAAAATTATACAAATAAGTATTATTTTTTTTTTCGAAACACTTGTTTAGTAATTGAATTATCATATTTTCAAAAAGTTTGAAATGTCTTTGAGACAGGTGTTGTTTTTAAAAAAAATTTGTTCTACGACCTTAACACCTTCCTTGACCACCACCAAGTTATAAAATGTCTCCTCACTGTCTTTCTCTCTCTTCTGCAGATTGTTCTAACTTATTCCTTCCTTTGCCACCCCTTTTACCTTTTTGCGATCAATGACTGGTGAATCTGATGTGCCGGAAAGCAACATCTCATGTGCTAACTGTGCCAAACCCGCCAATCTTCAGTACTCTTTCTTCTCTCTCTGTGTTCTGTAGATACTCACAACAAGTTACAATAAAGTCAAACCCACTTTTTTTTTTTTTTTTTTTTTGAGGTTGTAAGTTTCTGTTTTTTGTATTTGATACATAGAAAGGACTAAGCTTTTGCTTTGGTCAAATGGGGTTGTCGTGGCTTCAGCTCAAGTTGTTTTTTCCGCTGCTGGCAACTTGCAATTTTGATGTTGATACAAATAAGAATGGCCAATGTTTCAAGTGGCTAAAAAATTATAGATGACGAAGGACAGGAGAAGAGAGATGACAGGAGAAGAGAGAGTGTGGGAGAAGAGACAATGTGACTTCTCCTTTCTTCTGTTATTGAGTTCTTTATTTTCTCATCTATTATTCTAATTTCTTCTAGCATCATTGCTTACTATGATTCTCATTTTCAGGTAATATCAGATATTCAGAAGAATGATCAAATATTGATTGTTATAATACTTTTCGTTATTTCTTAATTACTGTTATAGAAACTGGTTTTATTCAGATAATATATATGAACAATATTGCACACACGGTTTGTTGATATTTTCAGTTTTACTATACCCAAATGTATTGCATTTAAATGCCGGTGGTTTTGGTCAATTGGGTGCTGAAAGTTTAAATTTTCAAGTATGTTATGATGGTCTTGCAATTTGGTGATTGTTGTTTGGTATGATAATGCTGTAGAAACAATCTTTAACATTTTTAGAAAAAATATAGATACCATGAAATCTATAGAAATCGGAATGAAACAGATGTTTAGAAAAAAAATACACCAATGAACAATAGGTTCACCAGGAAGGCACAAATCCAGTTTAAGCTCGAGATACCATGTTGAGATATACGGTGAATAGACAAAAATATTTCTCTCTGTGTCTATTCCACTAGAGGAGCATATATATATATATATATATATATATATATATATATATATATATATATATATATATATATATATACAGAGA
>Ga0209489_105618_pt1 | contig 21452 bp, 7 predicted proteins | sample SiratrowhiteBW_FD_187527 | JGI IMG/M metagenome (GOLD analysis project Ga0209489, IMG submission 187527) | Root nodule microbial communities of legume samples collected from California, USA - Siratro white BW (SPAdes) (version 2) | ecosystem: Host-associated > Plants > Roots > Nodule | place: USA...
TATCTCTCTCTCTCTCTCTCTCTCTCTCTCTCTCTCTCTCTCTCTATATATATATATATATATATATATATATATATAACCAAGAATAATATCATTTCAGGTTTCAAACAACTTGTTTGATATAAGTAAATTCAAGGATTAAATATCAACTTAAATAAGGATATACTCTAAATTTAAATAAATAAAATAAGTATATATCGGTCTGCATGAACATAATTTAATATTACTAATGTTGTACTATTCAAATGTTTCAGATTCTTACAAGTTGCTTTAAATTTAAGTAAAATTAAAACATTAAGATAAATAGGAAATGATATTGTGATTAAATATGAAGAAAAAAAATGTTCACATGATCCACATGGATAAAATGTTATTGTATATAATATTATGCGTTAGAATTCATTCTTTTATAGTTTAATAAAATAGTGGCGGAGATTAAGCAGAAAATCATTTGACCGCATTAACATGCAGTGACAGAAGAGCGTTAGAGGAGCTTGTGTTACTATTGGCGATTGAGTGCCCATGCATAAAAGACTAGGATCCCAACATACTAAGCAAAGCCCCTTCAGCCCTATTTTCTCAACCCAATACTCTTTTATGGAGTTGTATGGCTTAGTTTTCATTTTTTTTTTAGATCTTCTTATTAAGTGAACCAAAAATAACACTGGTGTCATAGCATTCTAACAGGGTATGCTTATCAAGGTGTTTTAATTAAATACTAATTCTTTGTAACAATTTTTTATTTAAAAAATAAATAAAATCTGAGATAACATGGTTTAGATAAATATTTGAGGTTATTCAATTAAGAAACTCTTGCGTATAGATAAAGTCAAGAAAGGCAAAAAAGTACAAAATAAAGTAAAAATATATAAAATAAATAAATTATTTGAAGTCTTTTAAAATATTCCTGACTATGAATTTCTTAATTTTTATATGAAAAACTCATAAATTGTTTTCATTAGAGACCCTTATATATAATTTGTAGTCCTTATTATTAGAATTATTGTTCTCACAACCGGTTGAACCCAGAACCAGCCTATTGTCAGATCCAAAATTTGAACTGAGTTGAGAGATTCAATCAGTTGACTCTAAATATGATATATCAAATTTGCTTGCTTTCACATATAACTTACTTTTATAATATCATGACATATAAATATCTTTACCTTTTATATTAATAATACCATTTGAACAGTCACGTCACAACATATCACACCCAACTTTATATATTTCTTTTTAATATCTCTACATACAGCTTAATTTCATTTTAGTTCACTAAATACAGCTTATTTTCATTTTAGAAATCTAATGTAGTAAAATACAATCTTCTACAAGAGTAATCTAAACAACATCCATTTGAAACACACATTGACTAAATACTATGTCGAGCTTATGCTGACTTTTATAGAGGTAAATTTCAGCACCTTCTCTAAGGAAAGCTCATATATTGGTTTATACAGATATTTCTTCGATTCTGATAGAAACTACCCATAACCCTAGTTACCTATGTTCAAATCCTAATCTTCTTTCTATTCTCTGAAGTCTAACTTCAGTTGTGGATTCACCCTATGAGTGATCGGTCCATTCAGAATATCCTATCACACAAACTCATTTATGGGTCTAAGTTACGGTACACCACCAAACCATGGTTCATCCAAATCAAGATCATCTATCCTCATAGTTATACTGCAGCTCGTCATAAAATCACCCATGACCACCTTCCAAGACCCATCCACAATCAAGACTTTCGGTCAACTAATACCTAGACCGACTACTGTACCCATAGATGAATCCTTACTCTGCGCAAACTATTCATTTCTATTAGCATATTTCCTCACTAATCTGTATAAGCACCTACAGAAGATGAATCCTTACTAATAAGGTGTACCATAATGCACCAAAATAAGTGGCTAATAATTTGTACCTGTCTCTTTTTTGTGTGTATTGCTACACGTAACGCCAATACCATAAAGTCACTTCATTTATAATTGCAACATCAGATTATAACATGGCAGATTCAGCTCGGTAAAACCTAGTGCTGATCCTCTTTCGTGAGAGACATCAATAAAAGAACAAGACTTGTTTAACATTCTCTATCACAAGGTTCTGAGTAACGGGATTATAGGCACTGTCATGCAATACAATTGAAAATGAACCCAATATTCATCCATAATATATGCCCGTGACTTTTGCATCATAACTTCAGTTTGAACTCAAATTTGTCAATTTCCTATGAGTCTCTTCTACTGATTCTGCAAGAAGATAGAATACAGGGGTATCAGTTCCTGAGGAATCGAGTTTTATAAATTTCACCCAGTTACTTAGTAAGATTCTTTGCAGCTAACTAGATCTAATCTGATGTGGTTGAGTTAGCATATTGGAATTGAATGTGAACTTTCTAAGAAGCTAACCTAACAAAATCTCACATTCACAACCCCAACGGTAACAATTAATAATCAAAGCTAAGGAGAAAAACTACAACTGCATAATACAATTGGTTTAACGCAAAATCGCCGTCTTAAAACTACCTATCACTTAACGTTAAAAACCCTAACCTTTATTTGAGAGTCTTGGGAGCGGCAACAGATTCCGACGATTTATGCGTTTCCACGACTCGTTGCTGCTGCTGTTGTTGCTGGATGATGGTGTTCCTCTCGTATTCGCGCCACTTGTTGATTGCGGCGGTGCAGATCACTGAAAACGATTCGTTAAAACCGATGCAATTAAGGAAGAAATAGTTGTGTGCGTGTGAGAGAGAGAGAGAGAGTGAGGACATAGAAGGAATTGGATTACCTCCGGCGCCGACGAAGAAGACGAGACGGAGGAGCTTGGGGCCGGCAGGGCCGGATATTTCTTCTGCGGTCATGTCCCTCCGCCGCCGGTGAACGCTTCCTTCTCTTTCAGTACTGACCTATCGTGGCTCTTCAAGCACTTGTAAAACCTCCTTATTTATTTAGAAAAATAATTTTAGTTCTTATATTGAGCTAAAATTAATTTTTACATTTTATATTGGTAAATAATAATTTTCAAACATTAAATATTCGTATATTATCGACATAATTTTTCATATAACTAAATTAAATCATAATAATAATAATAATAAAATTCATTTCAAATATAACTTTAAAACAATTATTATAAGAAAAATGTCCACAAAATATATGCTGTAAGAAAAAGTTTTCTGATTATTTGGACATTTCAATTAACCCTTTTTCTAGAATGAAATGAAAATGAAAAATAATTTCATCTCATGCCTTTAAGCTATAAGGAAAAAAAAATATTGGATTAAATTAATTACTAATAAATAGAATGAAAAAACAACGTGCTATTTCATTTCATTGGGTTTTAAGCAATCTTCTTTTTAGGTGGATTTATTTTAAACAATTAAAATATTTCATACCATTTTATCTCATTTTATTTTGTTATTTCCATTTTATTAACCTAAAATTTCTCTCACATAACATTCTATGTTCACTCTTTTTCCAAATGATCAATTTCCATTAAACAGACACCTCAGTCCCGGAGACATTCCGCGAGTTTTTGTCCAAACGACGACGTTTACCTCCAATTCGAAACAAGGGTTAGAATTCGTTGGCCTTTCGGATTACGACATAACGCCACCGCAGTCGCCGGCGAACGATTCCTGGGTTTGTTATCTTCATCTTAAAGTTCCGATCTTTACTTTCAAACATGGCAAAGGGAACAAGCTCAAAACTGAACATCGCAATAATTCACCCGGATCTTGGCATAGGTAAATAACCACTGTTCCCCATTGTTTTATAATCCACTCAAATTGAAACCTACAGTTGTTGTAAAGTTTCCATTAATTTGACTTTTCTAAATTAAAATTTTGGTTTCATGAAACATTATCATGCTATTTTCTTCCCTCTAGTTGATTTCACCTTAGTTTACCTTGCGATTGTTTTGAAGGTGGAGCTGAGAGATTGATTGTGGATGCTGCTGTTGAGCTTGCATCACAGGGCCATAAAGTTCATGTTTTTACTGCACATCATGATAAAAATAGATGCTTTGAAGAAACTGTTGCTGGTGAGTCTCACTCTATTTATGTGGGCTTAAATGCACTTTTATCTTGACATCTAATAACAGAAATGCCTAATGTAAGAGTGTAACGAGTGCAAAATCACATTTGCACAAAAGACTAAAATCGAATTTTGACTGTAGTAGGGAAAAAGTTCAAAAAAACTATTATATAAAGAAGTAGAATTGCCATTGACATGGGTTTTGACTTGTGATTTTTCAGGTACCTTTCCAGTTACAGTGTATGGTTCCTTCCTTCCTCGTCATGTGTTCTACCGTCTTCATGCCTTGTGTGCATACCTTCGGTGCCTATTTGTTGCTTTCTGTGTACTTTTCATGTGGCATTCATTTGATGTTATACTGGCAGATCAAGTATCTGTAGTTATTCCTATCCTCAAACTTAAAAGGTCAATAAAGGTAGCCAAGAAGGAGGCAGAAGATATCATATGTGGATTGTTTTGACATCTTCAATTCTTAGTTGTTTTATTTTCTTTGATAGGTTGTATTCTACTGTCATTTTCCGGACTTGTTACTGGCTCAACATTCAACTTTCATTAGGAGGATGTATAGAAAACCAATTGACTATGTAGAAGAAATAACGACTGGTCTAACTTCATATCCATTCTTTATTATTTTTTCCTACTCTGATTATATTTTCTAGAGTACATGCTGAACCCTGCATCTTATTAGCCTTTGCTGAATCGCAGGAATGGCTGATTTGATACTTGTGAACAGCAAGTTCACTGCCTCTACTTTTGCAAATACTTTTAAGTCTCTAGATGCTAAAGGAATTCGACCAGCTGTTCTATATCCAGCTGTGAATGTGGATCAGTTCAACGAACCCAGTTCCTATAAGTAAATGACATGTTTGTAGATATATGGTTGACACTTTACAATTTTATGCATGTAGCTTATTCTTATATCCAACTTTATAAACTTTATGTATAGAATATAATCATAGTCTTAATTTCCATTGTTTCTTCTGTTGTAGGCTGAATTTCCTTTCCATCAATCGCTTTGAAAGGAAGAAGAATATACAGTTAGCTATTTCAGCTTTTGCTATGCTTCACTCACCAGAAGGAATTTTTAAGCATAAAGATATTACTAATGCTTCCTTGACTATTGCTGGTGAGCCTGTTTTTGTTTACGGCTGTGTCTCTTTGATGATAGATTTATGTACATTACTAATTGTCATCGGATGGGAATATCTGTTCTGATGTATGTGCCTCATACTAGAGTTTGGTATGGTGTTGTCTTCATTTTCAAGATATAAAATATTGTTTTAAATGAACATTATGTTTGGTTTGTAGTTAAGTTTCAAAAACTCTTTTATTTTCTATTATTTCAAGGGACTTTGTTGTTCTGCTGAATGTGGTCAATCTTGCGGTTTGTAGGTAAATTATCTAGTGCGACTGTGATACAACCAGTTCTCAAACAGGTGTATTGTGTGGGTTTGTCAATTTGTTACTTATTGAACCTTTTCATAATTGTTGTGGAAAGCGCATGCTTATTTTCTATTGTAATTACTTAACTAGAAATGAATATTTATTAACCATTATTTGGTGACAGTAAGTTCATTAAATGATCCTTTAGTATTTGCACTTAAACATTGACCATTAAGTGCAAAGAGCCAAGTACTTTGTTGTGCAAGTTTGGGCTGCTTCACTGAATGGTCAATATCGGGGAACAACTTCCTTTGATTAAGCTGATGATTTTTTTTACTTAGGTTCTTTGAAGGTTATCTGAATTTATCCACGAGTGTGGTACCTGTGAATACATTAGTCTAAAAACTAAAATAGGGTAAAGTTTGGTTGGACTTGGAAAAAGTTGCAAAAAATTTATTGATTTCAACCTGCTTGGTGTGTTAGGCCTTCTTATGGCATTCTTCTTTAACTTTAAATGCATTTTCTTGGTAAAACTGCAGAGTCTTAAGTTTGAACAAACCATACTTGAGTCTTTCATTTCCCTGTGAAGCATTTATGCACGTGCAATTTGCGTAACAACCCTATTGTCATAATTGGTGCTAGGTGGCTTTGACAAACGGTTGAAGGAGAATGTGGAGTACTTAGAAGAGCTTAAATATTTAGCAGAAAAGAAAGGAGTCTCTAGTAAAATAAGATTCATCACTTCTTGCCCTACAGATGAAAGAAATGCACTTCTTTCGGAATGCTTGTGTGTTCTTTACACACCAAAGGTATATAAAACCATGCAAATTATGATTCATTACAACTGGTGGAAACTGAATTAAGAAATGAGCTTTACAGAAAGTTCTTTGATGCAGGATGAGCACTTTGGCATTGTTCCTCTGGAGGCCATGGCAGCCTATAAGCCTGTTATTGCATGCAATAGTGGTGGTCCTGTGGAGTCAATTAAGAATGGTGTAACGGGATTCCTTTGTGATCCTACACCTCAAGAGTTTTCTTCAGCAATGGCTAAGCTCATAAATGATCCTCAGGGGGCAGAGAAAATGGGCAGAGAAGCTAGGAGGCATGTTGATGAGTCATTCTCTACAAAGTCATTTGGCCAGCATCTAAATAGATACCTAGTCGACATTCATCGGGGAAAAGAGGATTGAGTTTAACATTGGATAGCATGATTTTGCCCTTAAATTGTTAACTAAAATTGGTGACCATTCAACTTGCTGTTCAGATTTTAGTTGGCTTAGCTCACTTTTTGCATGTAAATCTGAATTGAATTACATAGATGATTACATATTCAATATTCTGCGGTTTGCACTGTTGGATATTCCAAAGTTTATAAAGAATTTTCTTTTGCATATAAAAAAATTCATTCACTCATTTCCTCCAATCTGGATAGAATATAAACTTGAGATTCATATGAATTCTTTCTCTTATTTTGTAGGGCAGTCAAACAATGAAAGAACTGAAAAATATTGTGTTTTTAATCACTCCTTAATCGTTCATTCTATCCACCAAGAACAACAAAACGTCTTTGTTTAGCCTTAAACATGTGAGACGTGTTGAGATTTCACATAAACTAACTGTTCTTAAAATAGAAGTTATAAAAGTTTGAATGATCTGAAGTTATGTGACATGTGAATCTTTCTATGATATCTCGTTTAGATTCTATAATTGAGTTATATTAAACCCAATTTCAAGCCAAAGCACGAAAGGTTTCTTGATCTGTCGTTCAGCTCTCACTTGTATGGGAAGTGGCATGTGTTTATGTTCCCGTGCATGTGATTGATTACGCAAAAGTTCCGTCACACGGAAATTGTATTGTATGTAATTTGGGCTTGGAAGGTGTTGGCTCTCTTGGTCTCTAATAAGTTGCACTTTTTTTTCTAGACAAATTATTAAGAAAGCTGGCGTTTGTTTAAAGGTGCTAGAATATGTTATCTTAAATAGGCCTTATTGATTGAAAGGTTGTAGTGTATTTTGGGTTGTACCTAGTTTTTATATATATTTTTATTCTTTTTCTCTTTCTTTTCATTATTATATCTTAACTATCAATGTCCTTTATATTGGAAACTAAGATACGAAAATCAAGTCCTTTCTATCATATTTTTAGTTATAAATTGGTATCAAAGCAAGTCGATCTCCTTTGGCTTGATTTGAGTTGTCCACTGATGTCCTCCATCATTCTCTATTGTCGTCTCTCGTTTAGTTGTTGTTTTTATTTTTTTTACAATCAACATCTAGATTGGTTCGTTCCATTGAGGTACAGTGATTCCAATGTGTTTTATCAATGCACATTTTTCTCTAATGACTATCGGATGTGGTATGTTTTATTATGTAATATCCAAGCCACATAGTCATATTCTTTCATTCTCTAACATGTGTTGCCACATATAGCCTTTTTATTCACCTTAAGTTGGCACGCGCTACCTTTCCTTCACTGAAGCAACTTTGTGTTTCAATTAGACTTCCTTGTCACCATCTTGGTTTTTGAGCTTAATGGTAGATGGTACTTAGTTCTTCTTCCATATAGATAAGGTTGTTGGTTGTCGTTGGGTTTACAGCACTAAAGTTTAGTCAAATAGTGAAGTTGATCGCCTTAAAGTTAGATTGGTGATCAAATGGTAGAATCAAATCTTTTGATTCGACTACAATTATATTTTTTTTATTTGTCATGGCAACCATTTTTTTATTGGTTTCTTCATCAATTTAATATGAAAAATATTTTTTTCCATGACTGTTTAGAATAACTATAGATGGCTTAACTTTCTAGATTTGTTGTTTAGGGAGAGTCTCATCTAATTTGAAAGTCACGTCGCTATCTGTAGTCTCAAGCAATCTTCACGTGCTTAGTCTGAAAAGTTTAGTCATATTTTTCAAACTTCTGAGCTAAAACACAGTTAGACAAACATTTTTTTTAATTTTTATACATCCCTTAGAAAATGTGTGTACTTAATAGTGTATGTTGATGATATAGTCATTTCAGTGAATGACATTGCTAGAATATCCTAGTTAAAGGAACATCTATGCAATCATTTCAAACCAAGGATCTTGAAAGTTTCAAATATCTTTTAGACATTGAAGTAGTCAAATCAAAGAATGGTGTTGTAATTTCTCAAAGGAAATATGTTTTAAACATTCTAAAAAAGACAAGTATGATTTATATCAGAAATTAATGGCAGAATAGAGAAAAGTTTTCTCTAATCTAAAAGGACATAGAAAATTGATTGGAAAACTTATTTATCTTATCATTATTAAACCATATTTATCTTTTACAGAATCAGTTCATGCAAAATCCTTATATTGATCACTAGAATATTGTCATCCATATTTTAAAATACTTCATAAAGACTCTAAGATAAGTATCCAAATCTCTAGATATTGCAATGCTGAATGGGTGGATTATCTTCTATAGACAGACACTCTACCACAATATATTGTGTTTTCATTAGAGAAAAGATTATCTATTGGAAAACTAAGAAATAAAATGTAGTTGTCTAATCAATTATTGAAGTAGAGTATAAAACAAGTAACATCATTCACTTGTGATCCTATATAGGCAAAATAGTTCTTCAAATAATTGAATTTGTATGAGATTCAACCAATAAAAATATATTGTGATAACCAAACTACTCTATATGATTTGAATACAGTGATGCATAAGATAATAAAACATAAAAATTAATTATCATTTTATCTATATCAAAGAAATATAATATAATGATCTAAATTCCAAATACATTAACAAAATTTTTGAAATGATCTAAGCTTGTATACAATTGTATTGTTATGTTAATTTTTGAAATGATCTAAGCTTGTATACAATTTTATTGTTATGTTCCCACATGAGAAAGTGTTAGAATAGGTAATCTCAAAATAGCTTTATTGGAATGTTATTCTGCATTTTTTTGTTTACTATATTTCTTCTACTACAGTCATTATACATAAATATTATAATAGCTAATGAAAATCTGTTTTTTTTTTTTTTTTATCATATTTTCAATGTTAAGTAAAGGTATAAAATTGAATTATCCAAAATCATATTTCCAAAAAAATTATAACTAGATACTATTTTCATGAACATATTGCATTGTTATTATTAAATTTTTTTAAATAAAACATATCTAATTAAAATAGTTAAACTAAGAAATGTGAAATTATGAAGTGAAGATAAGTCGTTATAGCCGAAAATTATTTTCATTCGCACGGAAATCAGATATATCCATCAGTGTCATGATAATAAGAAGTATTTATTCAATATTCTCGAAAAAGAAAAGTGAAAAGGTTCTTACAAAATTTATAACCCTCATGAGAACGTTTAGACACGAAAATCCGTGATATTACTCTCAGAACTTCCGAAATTCTCCTTCAGAAATAAAAATATAGAAAGTATATTTGAGATATAAAAATATAAATAGTATAATATCTTTAAATGTACATTTTAGGTTTTAGCATTTTCAAGATCAGTGCAAAAACAGTATTAGTTTTTTTTTTTTTTTTAAGAACAAGAAAAATTAATGTAGTACTCAAGTGATTTAATATATTAAATTTTAAAATTGGATATATAGTTCAAAAAGTTAAAAAAAATAATTTAAATTAAAAAATCGTCTGGAAGTTGAAAGTTGATAATTTATAGCTAAAAATTATTAAATTGATTTATTAAATTAAAATTATTTGGTAAAATTATCATTCTAAATTATGAAACTAGATGCATTTATATAGTATATTTAATATAAATTTTATTTTTATTTTATTAAAAACACTTCACAGATATGTCTAATTTTAAGTTTTAATTAATTTAAAACTCTTATAATTTTGTATTTATAAATCAGTAATTTTAATTATATTTTACCTTTTAATCCTCATATTTTTTTCCCATTGTGTATTTACTATTAATCTTATAATATTTATAATCCAAATTAAAATAAAATACAAACTAATATATTTTTAAATGGACATAACGCTATTATATTAGTTAATTTAATAGTTTAAACATATTAAAATATAATATTATAAGCAATACAATGGTATGATTAAATATTCAATATATTATAAAAGTATTTAGAAAATAATAAGTTATCCTCAATCCATATCAAGAAATATAATCCTGAAATAGTATAATAAATTTGTAAATAATATAATAATTAAAATTAGCCTTAAATAACCACTAAAATAGAAAAAAAAACTTAAATAAGTTTCATATTTCCAATATAGATTTTTGTTTCAAGTACTCAATAGTTTATTACTTTAAATTGGATATTTAATACATAATAAAATTTTAGTTTAAATTCTTGAAAAGTATTATGTATTTCGTCTCTAATATTAGGTTGATTATTTTAAATTATCTATATTTTTTTATATTTCTCTTCTGTTTTTTTAAAAAATGATACAAAGTATAACAAATAGAAGAATTCTCTATATTCCAGATCGTGTAACACGTCTTTTAACCGAACCGAACATATGTACTGTATAACAAACGCAGTTATCAGAAAGAACTTTAAATAAAAATATTTAATTTATAAATACCAATTTACAGAAACTATTGGGTATTCAAAACAAAAATCATTTCTCTATTGTTGTCCTAACTAAGACTTATTTAAGTCTTGAATTGAATGGTGCAATATAAGAATATTCAAATAAAATCAAAAAAAAAATTAATTTCAACGTATTTCAATATATTTTTAATAAAAATAGTAAAATAAGAAAATTTTAATTGATGTATAAAAGAAGGTAAAAATAATAAAGTAATACGTATAAATTAATAATGTGAGACTGATTTATTTGAGTTTACATAATAGAGTTTAAATTAAAAGGAAAATAAATATGTCCTTTCGAAAAAAAAAAAGACTATATATAGATTTAATATGTTTTATTCTTCATTTATTGTAAAATTTCATCTCTAAAAACATAAATCCTTTACATTTTTAACAAATTTTTAGACGTGGTCATCCATTATTTGGACAATCAGATTGTATTATATTTAAGGTGACCAAGATTAGATCACATTCATATTATTATTGTATTAATTAATTTAATTGATGTACTCCACATATTTAATCAGGTCTACATATTTAATTAGGTAGTAGGAGTTTTCTCCTACACACTAATATTAGAGTCCTTTAAAGGACTCTTAATAATAGTTAAAAGTGTATTTTTTGAAAATAATTTTAGACCTATCATTAATAAAGATATTATCTTAAGTTGAACAATTCAATGACTATCAATAAAAATATTGTCTTAAGTTGAACAATTCAATGACGATGAAAATTATTGTTATAAAATAATATTTTAATTATGATTTTCTTACAAATCTGTTATTGTTGTAAATTGATTTAATAATATCGATATAATCAAGAGTTATTGTAAAAAAATTAAAAAAAAAATTGAAGAAACAAATACGTTTCTATATGAATCATTGTTAAAAATCCTTCAAACCAAAGATGGCTATGTATAATTGTCATTAAAAAGTTCTTAAATAAAAATGATTCTATATGAATCATTGTTCAAACTAGCTTTTTTTTAATTGCTTATTTTTCATGCAATTTGAACCTATAAATAGTACATTTAATCTCTAATAGATATATTGATACAATCAATTACAAATTTAGTTGTTGACAATAAATAAACTAATTCATGAGTACAAAATATAATTAGTAAATTTAAACAAAGTTTCAAAACAACAAAAAATTCTACAAAAACCAAATTGCACAAAAGTTTATACTAGTGTATCATTTATCCTATATGTTAACAAAATGTTTGACCTATATTGTTCTTATATATTTCATTGCTTCTAAGTCTACCAGTTGTGTGTCGTTGAGAAAATTGTAAGATTTGAAATTAACATTACGTAGTCGCACTCATAACATTAAGTTTGTTTATTACACTACAATTAAAATAAACTTTATTAATTAGATAAATCAATAACAATACAAAAGTAAATGAACATATTTACTTTGAATGCCTTGAGTGCATCCAAGTGAACTTTTGTGATCTTGCACTTGACCTACTACTCAATATGTTATATACAAAGTAAGCACTAAAATTATTAAGTGACAAGGGTAGCAACAGGTCAAGTTAATGCGAAGAGAGAAAGTTAAATGGAACGCACGCGAGCCCTTAGTCCGAGGTTAGCGGCAATTGGCTAGGGCGTGAATCAAAAGAAGCGTAAAAAGAGAAATTGAAACACAACGCACGTGAAAAAGAAAGCAAAGAAAAAGGGTCAAATTTTTAGTGACAGTTTGAAAGGAACCTTATCGTTTCTACTTTTAATGACGACTTGGAAGGAACAATTATCACTTTCTAGCACCACCTCCAATCTAACACTTTAAGGCAATGAGTTTGTTATCTTTCTCCCATGTACTGTTCATCTCCATATAACGTAGGACTCCCAACTTCACACTTGAATTTCCTACAATCTCTTGCCCTCATGCATGAGTCCTCAACATATTACAAACTCCCTCTTGTCATCCACTTGTTTTACCTATGAGTCCCTTACTCAAACTCCCCTTTCAATATTGTGAGAAATTCAAGTGTGAAGTTGAGACTCTCATATTGGGTGGAGATGAGTAAGATGAGCAATATATAAGGAAAATGACATACAAACCTATTATCTTAAGGTTTTGAGTTGAAGGTGGTGTCATAATCTCTTGTATGAGTTGCTCATGACTCATTGGTACTAAATCTCCTTAGTGAATCCCTTCTTGAAAGATCCAACATTCTTTACGTAACTCTCTTGACATGACTTATCGAACCTAAGGTAGGTGACTTTCCTTCCTTTTTAGTGTAAAGCATAGGATTTGACACAACTTGTTGACTTTGTAACACTAACATTCCTCCTTTTTTAGAAAACTTGTTTGTGTGCATCAACTTTAAGCAAACTCTTCAAGAGATATTAATGAGGACACTTAAAAGTGAGATCATCTTAAGAGAAACAAGAGATTAACATTGCCTATATGAAAATAAAAATTTATTAGTCTTTGATATGTAGCATGAAAGTTTCACTACCATTTATCTAACATCGTATAGTTATTATATGTCCAAATAAAACTTATTATCAGAAAAAAATTACAAACAAAACACTATCATGTGTTCAATCATAATATTTATGTCTGTCAAACTAAATAAAGCACTTGGGTATATCGGGACTTGATGTTTATAAAAAGAAAATATGATTTACATATTATTGTTTAAACACATAAATAAAACCAATTAAAAAAAATTACACTTTGATCTAACATACATACATAACTGTAGACTTGTTGTACAAAACAATCATCCACGAGACAAATATTCAAGATGATCTTCACTCACCATGATAGTATACCAAACAATCTTTCACTAAATGACTCACAAAAAGTATACAAACCTTGTTCAACTAAACAATGATTAAATAGATTTTTACTAAAACATTCCTTACAAAAAGTATTCACGTTATATTAGGAGGAAACAATATTTTTAAATATTATAGTTGTTATATCAATATTATTTAACTTCTACAGTTACATATCTATTTAATGATATGTAATTTAAATATTTTTAAATTAAAAATATTATTATATATTATTAGTTAATTTTTTAACGAAAACTTTGTTTTTTTTTTCAAAAAATAATTAATTTTAATTAATTTATATTAATAAATATTATTATATATCATGATTGAATCTATGTAACAAGTAATAATAAATTATTTAATTTTTTAAACATCTTTTACTAAAATAAAATTAGGATGTACTATAGTAAAATTTATATTTTATGTTTTTTTAATCTAACGAGTCCCTCGTGAAATTTGTCGAGTTGTCTTATTTATTTGCATTCCTTTGTTTCTTTTATTATACCCTTTTCAAGAATTTAATTTTGATGTCATGTCTAGTTATTAATTCAAGTTTCCGATATGCAATAAGAATTAGTTTCGAATTCATTTTTTTAATAATGTAATCAAATATATTATTGAATGACAGTGGAACAAAAATTACATCAAATTTAACTCTTAAAATATGTGTACATATGTGTGTATGACCAATTACATTTATATGCTTGACCAATTACATTTATATGCTAATGCATATAAATGAAATTTTAAGAGAATCTCAATCACAAAAATGTCCGAATGTTTTCATTAAATTTAATTGATATTGTAATTTTTTTTCATTTTAAATGTAATATTTAGTTTCTTAAATTTGTAATTTAAAATTTTAAAATTGAATTTTGTGTAGAAGTAAATATCATAAGATAACTAAAATTATAATTTACAGTTTAAGAATAATAAAAATTATAATGATTAATTAGTTATTTTATTTTTAAGAGTGACTTATTTATTTAGTCACTATTTTATTTAAAATTATCGATATTAAATTATAAGCAATTTATAAATATATTATAATAAAATTAAATAAAAAAAATGGTAGTTTAGACTAACTCTAGAAGTAAAATATATTATAAGATGTTTTGGTAATATACCTTATTTCTGTTGTATTAATTTTATTTAAAGTAACTAATATTATATTTATACACACATTAAATGAATCTTAATTTTATTTGAGATTTAATACAAATAGTTAAATATTAATTAGTTATATGTTACAATTAAATTCTTTAATGTCGAATCTCTTAAATCTGACCAATTGGATTTCATCTCCTCACATGTCTAGATTTAATTTATGACTATACATATACTTAAATGATTATTGAATGAAAACTGGATATCTTCTAAATCCAAACACTCAAGATAGAAAAAATGTAAAAAAAAGTTCAATTACTAACTATAACTAAGGACTCAAGAATAAATCAACAAGTTTTTTTATATCTTGTAGCTAACAAACTCAAAAGTCCTTTCTATAAACTTTATCGTGAAATTTTTTATAAATACGGACGTAACCCAAAATTAAAAAAAAAAAATTTGTAATTTAAAGTCACCATTTTAAATCAAAACAAATTAACACCTAGGTTGAAAAAAGTCTAAAATGTTTCCCACTTTCACGTGTCAGCACAAACAAATATAAAGAAAACAAAAGAGACGAGCCAGTTGCTTCTTATATTATACAAAATACTTCTTACACTTAACAAATTTTTAAAATATCAACAATGTATTTGTTATTTTATATATTAAATAATTTTTTCTTCTTCATATTTACAAATAAATATTTTTTAATATTTTATTAGATTCTTTTTATTATTTATAAAAAAAAGTTTATTAATATTTATAAAAAAAGATAAAAATTAATAATTTTTTATTTAATTGTACTTATTTGTGTAAATGACTTACTAGAAAAAAAAATATTTAATAAATAAATTTTAAAATAAAAATAAAAAAAAAATTGTTAGCATATTCAACATTTATTAAATATAAAAAGTAATATATATCTATCAAGCAATTGCCAAACGAACACATGACAAAATCTTCACGTCGCATAACTTTCCACGGTACCCTTCCTTCAAACTGCATTTCCCTTTTCAAATTACATAATTCTTTTTTCTCAGTGTAATTACGTATCTCCAAACATAAATTTATAGTAATATAAACTATATAATATGTTATCTGCGATCATTGACTTTTAATGTGCACTTAAACTAAAAACCACGCTCTTCTTCATCCTTGAACTGAGCACAGTGGGGGCTTGGAATCTCGATCTCAATAGTTGCCTTAATAATAGGAAAAAACAACCCTTTAGTACAAGTGCCTAATCTAAAACGCATCTTGTGTTTTAAATCACCTCACTTGGAATCTTTGTATATTTTATTTGCATTTATTTATCTCATTTTATATTTGGCATGTGTTACACAATTTAGATGTGGTGAACTTCACCATGTATGGAAACTGCAGAAGCAAAATTGGTTAGAATTCCAATTTAATTTTGATAAATTACTTTATATTATACTTCAATCTAGAAATTCTCCCGGAGATTGGACTATTGTGCTTAAATCCTAACATAACGTTTATGATTGTTAAAATTTAAGGGTACGTTTGATTTCTATTTCTCATTACAAAAGCTTTTCCTTTTTAAAGTGGGATTAAATAGGGTTTTGAACAGCTTCGGATATTGAAAGAAGGTTGAATAGGATAGAGCGTGAAGGAGATGAAAGACGTCTTCTAATTGTTTACGTGTATTTCATGACATTTGGAAATAATTTTAAAAACAAATATATTTTGAATTTTTAAATTGGTTGCTGACAACCGTGAGATTCTTTTTAATAAACAGTTTTTTTTTTTTTTTAAATCATGTGAGAAGGGAATCAAATTGAGTCTAATGCAGTTTTTTGTTTTAATAATGGTTAAAGATATATAATGACTAAAAAAATATAGAGAAACACTCTTCTTCACTGTTTTTTTATATTTTTTTATTGACTTCTAACGAGATCATTCGATTCAATAAATTTTAGTGTTATTAATTTTTTTTTCTTTTTAGAATTATTAATTTTTTGAGATTATGATTAGTCTTGATCATTATTATATGATTAGATTAATAAAATATTGACTACGTATTAGTCTTTTTTACCAATACGTTAATGAATTGTTAATAATGTGTTAGTCTCTTTGAGTGGTACGTTCAAATTATTGTTGATTACGTGTTAGTCATTAACTACATGTTAACATTTTTATTGATACATATGGATTAATCAATTACTAACTATGTGTTAGGTTGTTGACTACGTGTCAGCTTCATCCATCGGTATGTCCAGATTAATAAAACATTGACTAAGGGTCAATCTCATTCACTAGTGTGTTTGGATTGATAAAATGCTATCCATCAGCACATCTAGATTAATAAAACTCGTCCAACACTATGTCCTAATTGATAAAACTCGTTACCAGCTCAGTCGGATTATTAAAAAAGTTGACTATGACTAGAGTTACAAAACCTAATAAAAATTATTAAAGATTGTTTCAAATTGTTACAAACAATACATATGAAATGACCCAGGTTTTTCGCTAGATAAACTTGTTCGCCTATTCAACTCGAGGCTGGGGGCTATGTACTTACTTTGCTTGTGAACTTCTCCAAGGCCAAACCCCCAAGGTTGATTGTCATAATATGGATGAAAATTCCCAAGGTTGAACCCCAAGGTCAATTGTCATAATATGAACGAAGCTCTCCAAATATGATCGTCATAATGTAAACAAACCTCCCCAACGCCAATCGTCATAGTGTGGACAAACCTTTCATAGGTTGATCGTCATAATGTCGATTAACCATCCGAAGGTCAAACCCCACAAGGTCGATTGACCACTCTGATTTATCTTTTCATATGTCTAAGTCTAACTCATGGCTATGCATGTCTAATAGGTTGTTGGACGAATAAAAATTAAGCATATTCTAAGTCAATAGTCGAGCAGTCGAGATAAAAGTCAGATTCAGACAGATCCAACTAAATATTTGCATCTGTGTAAAAGTAGAATTGTGATAATTGAGGGAAAATATATATAAAAAAAAACATTCAATTACCATCAGGAACTAAGGACTCAAGGGTAAATATCAATAAGGTTTGTCTTGTAGTATCTCACATTCCAACAGAATCGAAAATTCTATCTAAGAACTTTACCATGAATGCGTTTATAAATATGAGCATAACTCTAGCCAAAGAGGGGTTGCTCTCTAGCTTAAAGTCATTCCTTTGAAACAGAATAGTATTAAATCTTGAATTGTCTAAATTAACAATTTGGAAAAATTATCTTTTATAATTTGTTAATGCGTACACATTATAAGTCCAACCATAAATTTGGCAAAATTATCTTTGAAACCATTTTGTTCTTCTAATGCTTATTTGACTGTGATGATTTGTTACCACTTTCATTTCATGTACTTCGTGTTGTAATAACTGGTTCTAGAAAAGGGGGTTGAATAGAGTTTGTAGACTCTTGTTTTCAACAAACTAGACTAGATCATCTAGCTCAAACACAACAAACAACAAATAAAGATCTATACTGTTTCAACCCAAAACGTCGGTACGTTCAGTTCTCCCTTAAGCAGACTGCTTAAGATGTTCCACTAAACAAAACATTATTTACAATGAGTACACCAACCTCTTTAGGTTAACATGGGTACACCGACCTTTTTAGGTTAGAAGTGAGTATACCAACCACTCTAGATTTTACCTGTTTCAATCTTCCTCTAAGATCCATACCATTTTAGATCACAAAGAAACACTCTCAGAGAAAGGCAATTAAAGCTTAGAAGTATAAGGCTTCACAAAGTGAAGAATTGCAAAGTTTTTTCCTACAACCCGATATATTAAACACTCAACTTAGCAAATAAGAACAAATAATATTTTCTGAATAGATGTTGTATGTAGCTTGTATGTCTTATATCTTCAATGTTCTTTTTGTTCTCTTTATATAGGCTTCTAAAGATGACTGGTAATCCTTAACTTTGTTTCAACATCCATTAAAAGCATATATTCATCTTTATTGCATTAAATGACCAAAAAAAAACTTTTGATCTAATTGATTTTCTACATCTTTTTCTATATGGTTATTACTCTCATAAGAATAAAGATTTGATGAAGCCAAACAAGACAAAACAAGCAAGACAAAGCTAGCAAGCAAGCAATTGGAGGAGATTTGGGATTTGGTCTTGTGTGAGTGAGTGAGAGCTTGATTGGCAAAGAATCTATGCATAATTGAGGAGAAGTCCACCAACACAATGGTCTAAGAGTGATTAAAAACTAATAAAAGTGAGCCAGCTAAAGTTTGGTGCAAACTAGTTTGAAATACACTGCACTGGACAAAAATAAATCGATTCCAGTTTTCATGAAATCGATTTATTCGTGTCTGGCAGAACTTAAATAACTGATTTGTGAAAAACAGAATTGGGGGTTTTTCCTTTATAAAAACTACAAAGTTTCTAACGTGTGCCAGAGTCTGAATTACAGAAATTGAGAGTCAATTCTTGAGATCACTGTGTGAAAAACACTTTGGGTAATTGAGAATTTCTTGATCAAAAATCAATTGGGGCCTTTTCTTGAAGAATCACTCTTGACCAATTCACTGTGCCATTGGAATTCTTCAAGATTGTGCAAAGGCCTCTTCTGCGCGCCAATCAGGGAGTCTTTCTTAACCATTTTTTATCCCTTTTGTATCAAGATATGCGTTGATTGTTTGTAATTCTGTAGAACACTTGAATGTTTGTACTGTTTTAGGCTATAGGATTTAGCCTCGTGTGTTTGCTGAATTGATTGGGGCACTGCAGGGAGTAGTTGATCAATTCAGTGGGTTTCTTGATTCTTACAAGGAGTAGGAATTGTGTGATTGATTGTAACTTGAACAATTAATTGATATAGTTAAACTTTCTTTGCTTGTGGGGCAAAGAAGACTAGACATAGCCCTTGAGGAACGGTGAACCAGTATAACTGACTTTGTTCTGCTGTTCTTGACCTTACTCTTTCATTTCTAAACTGTTCCTGCACTGCTCATTAGAATTAATTGGTAATAAAATTGATTCTTGATAATCTGAAGAGTAATTAGTTTAAATTGCTCTACTGCTCATTGGGTTTGGTTTTTGTGATTTGAATAGGGTATAACTTTGTCTTCACAAGGGCCTGTAACATCTCTGAAACTGAAAAGCAATCTGTTTTTGATATTATACTAAAACCTCAAATTGTAATCTGTTTTGTGACTCTTCTGCAAAGATTGTGTCCTTGTTTTTTATTCCAAATCACAACTGATTTGTTCCAATTGATTTCTGAATAATATTGCTGAACTGCTATTATTGTAGTAATTGAATTTCAATATTTGTTCTCAATCTTAATGGCTATCCAATCTGATCTTGATAGTAACAGTGTTAATTCTTCTTAATTTTTGAAATCCAAAATAAGTATTTCAGTACTGATTTGTAAAACTGTCTTTGGTGTGTGGTGTGATACTATTGAAGTGATTGTGAATCTTTGGTATTGATCATCTTTATATTGTTTCTGCTAAACTGCTGTGTTTGATATAGTTGCATTGGACTTGACATTCTTGGTTGATATTGTTTTTTATATATCTCAGTTACACAAACTTGCAAATTGAGTATTGATATTTCTCTTTGTATTCTATCTTGTGTGCAATTTAGTGTGATTGAATCTGTGTGATATATTACTTTGAAATTGTGTGATTTAATTTGGTTCATACTGTCTTTGCTGGATAATATTGTTTAGAATCATTTCTGTTGCATAAAATTCAACTAGTGTGTGTGCTGTTTGAAATTTGCTCTCTGCCAGCAAAATAAATCGATTTATTCGTGCCTGAAATAGATTTATTTCACCACTACACCTTAAATCTTTTATCATTGAGATTTAGAAAAGGTTTTCTATTCACTAAACTGTTTTCAGTGTTTTAAATTGGAAAAATCTTTTAAAGTTCAATTCACCCCCCCTCTTGAACTCAGCTAAATATATTTTCAATTGGTATCAAGAGCTAAGTCTTGAAAGTTACTCAAGTTTTCGATCCTATGGTTGAGAGAAAGTTACCTTTTGGTAAGGGTGCTTCTATTAACAGACATCTTTTGTTCAGTGGAGTAAACTACCAATTTTGGAAAATTCGAATGAAAATTTTTATTGAATCTCTTGATAGAGGCATTTGGGATGCAATTGTTAATAGCCCTTATGTTCCTAAAACTGTTGTTGATGGTGTTACTATTAATAAACCTTGGTCTTAGCGGAGTGATTATGAGAGCAAGAAAGCTCAGTTTGATTGTATGGCAAAGCACATCATAACCTCTGCTTTGAATTTAGATGAGTTTTTTAGGGTCTCTCAATGTTCTTCAGCAAAGGAGATGTGGGATATCTTGGAGGTGACTCATGAAGGAATGAGTGATGTCAAGAGGGCAAGGAAGCATGCTCTAATTCAAGAATATGAGTTGTTTAGAATGCAAGCTGGAGAAACAATAGCTGATGTGTAGAAAAGGTTCACACACATTGTGAATCACCTCATTGGGCTTGGAAAGATCTTTGACAAAGAGGAGCTAAACATCAAAGTGCTGAAGTGCCTGGACAGATCTTGGCAGCCAAAGGTCACTGCCATTT
>Ga0209489_105619_pt1 | contig 21451 bp, 11 predicted proteins | sample SiratrowhiteBW_FD_187527 | JGI IMG/M metagenome (GOLD analysis project Ga0209489, IMG submission 187527) | Root nodule microbial communities of legume samples collected from California, USA - Siratro white BW (SPAdes) (version 2) | ecosystem: Host-associated > Plants > Roots > Nodule | place...
AATGCAAATTTGATGGCTGAGCAACAGTGGAGGATGGAACACTCCCTCTGGGGACCCATTCTTGACGAGTAAAAACTTGTGCTGGAACCCTTCTTTCTCTCCGAGGTTGAGAACTCATATCCTATAACCTTCCTACCTCAACCAAAAATTGAACAAGATAACCTCAGTTCACTCACACACAACATTCACCTACCCCTCAATTCTGCTCAAATTTAAATATATAACACACGATCAGAAACAAACAAAACCCTAATAAAATAAAGAGAAACACAAAACCAAACACCGGAATTATTCATAATTACAGTTTCATTACAACTTTCAAAACCAGAAGACTAAGTTACCATGCAAGCGCAACCTTGTTTTATATAGTTCTTCTTTTTAAGGAATGATTACAATGAATGAAGGGAACACACAGAGAACAGAAAAAATGGAATACCTGAAAATGAGGGAAAGAGGGAAGAAACGACGGCGAGATGATACTCTCGTTGGACTGTTATGTCTTGTTTTAGGGTTTTGTATTTTGAAATTTGGTTTTGTTTAGTTCCACTCTACCTCCCATTTTATACTTTTGCTGCCACCATTTTTTAAGCAAAAAATTATAAAATTTATATTGTTTTTTCTTGGGCCAAAAGCCCAAGTGAAGTCTCAGTGTACCTTCATATCATATACGAAAAGATAAAATTATCCTGACATTAAATTTAAAATCTAAAATTAACCTTCACCTTCTTAAACCCTAATTTCGTTATCCTGTACCATTTTCTTTGCTAATTTCGCTGCACCTTTTTTCTTCCTTCATTCTGTTGCAGATGACGGGTTAAATTTGGAGATCGAAATTGAAGATATTGGATGGCTGAGGTTATAGGTATATTTTTTTGCGAATTTAAAGGCTTCCGAATTTTTAAAAATGAGATAATATAGGTATATTTGAAGTTAACAACTTTGGAATTGGGGTGGGAAGACAACATCTAACTTCTGTTTTCTAAAATCTGAAAGAAACAAAAAATAGTGTAAAATTAGTTTTGACTTTTAAATTCTAAAATCCGAACCTCTAAAATTTATTTATTAAGATTTTCGGACTACATAATCCGAAAGTTATAATTAATTTTAAATAATTTCAGGATTTTATAATCTAAAAGTTTTAATTTTTGTTAGAAGGATATTTTTATGTTTTTGACAAGGTTAATTTTAGTGTGGAGGTGCAGGTGTAAAAGAAAGCTCATCCCAGTTAAGCTTCAAATTAGGTTAGTCAGAACTTTTTAGGGCATAAACTTTCTGTATCCCATCACTTTTGACCTATATTTATTATTTTTAAAAAAAATCCCAAAAGTACTCTTTAAATGAAAAATATATTTTAAAAAATAATTTCTGAAAATATATTTTAAAAGTTTTTTTAAATATAAAATATATATTCTAGAAAATATTTGTTAAAACATAAAATTTATATTTTAGAAAAAAACTTTCTACAATATATTTCCATAAAGTATTTTTCAGAAGTAAATTTATGTTTCAAAAAATATTTTTTTAAAAAACATATTTCGAAAACTAATGATGCGAATATTTTTATATTTTCACGTCAGTGATAGGTGGACTCAAATTAGGTGCAAGAAGTTTTTGTCACATCTAGTTTTACATTTAAGAAACAAATTTATTTAAAAGTTTTTATTGTAAAACATTATTTTTCCTTTTACAATTATTGTTGATACATAGTTATAAAGCTTTTAAAAAATTGGTATCCTTTATATCATTCGTCTAAGTAAACATATTCGTACTAAAAATAAATAAATTATTATAATTACGTATATATAATATAACGTAATAAATTAGCTATTTAAGGTTTAAAATTATCATAATTGTTAATGTGTAATTAATAGTTATAAAGTGCAATATCTTTTTAGAGGACTAAAATCCATCATTAATAATATGATCTTTCAAAATATATTCATATATGAATTTAAAATAAAAATGTTATTAATATAATAAAAATAGATTTTGCCACCGCAACTAAGATGCAACATTGCTTTGCTCTGGACTCTATTTAGAATTTTTTTTGTTTTTGTAAACCATTCTTGTTTCTCCTTAGATATAGTTAAAATTTTCTTGACCAATACAGAGGATATTATTATTTTTAAAGTAAACTGAGTTATTCTATTAATATATGTTGTAGTTATTGTTTAGTTGATATCTACAATGATTTTCTTAATCAACGACACATTTTAAAGCAAAAATATCCAAGACATTTAGAGAAAAAATTAAGAGAGAAAAGAGAGAATATGTAAAAAAAGATAAAATGAAGAAGCCAAAACTTATGCCACAAATGACATCAGCCAATAACATTCACAAAATGGAAAACAAAGCTCCTAGAATAGAATCCGTCATAATTAAGAAAAATTAAACATTAAACATTTTTATTAAAAGCTAGAAAACTATTAAGAATTTTCTCCTTCTACAACTTCAGCATCAACCCTTGCACCATTTTCCTTTCCAACATTCATTCTATAAAACTCTCACCCTTTTGCTTCATTTCCTCCAAAATTGACATTACTTCTTCACCCTTCTTCAAATTCATAGCCAAAACCCCAAGAAGCTGAGCATCCAACAATTTATCCTTCCCAACAAAACTCCTCAGTATCACCATAGCACCATCAACCTTCCCCGCCCTACACGCGCCCAACACCAGCTCGTCTAAAGTACGCGAGTCCGCCGCTATACTCTCTTCCTTCATTCTCCTCAAAACTCCGGCCGCCGCATCAAAGTCTCCGGCGTAGCAGTAAGCCTTGAGAAAAAGGTTGTGGCCTACAAAGTCCAATCCAATACCGAACTCAGCCATTAGATCCACCACGCGCCACGCGTGGTCGAACGATTTCTCCCTTGTGAGGGAACTGAGGATGGGGTAGAAGGTGCACGCGGTTGGGACAAAGACTCCGCGTCGCGCCAATGACTCCACTGTGCGCAGAATCAGCTTGGTGTGCCCCATCTTGCAGTAGCCCGTGATAAACGAAACGAGCGATTCGCGACGCTTGCGCGTTACTTTTTTGGGATAGGAGTAGGTTTTAAGGGAAGGGCAATTAGCGGGAGGGATGAAACTGAAGCTGTTTTCTCTATTTAAGATAGGATCTTGGTCGCTCTTCTTCATGATATCTCGGAGCGCAATGTAGTCGCGGGAGCTCAATGCGGCATTTAGGGTTTTTGAAGAACAAAGCAGGGTGAAAAGGGGTTTCAGAGTTGTGTTAGGATTTTTGCACACAAAGGTTGCATTATTTATATATTATATTTTTATTTTAAAAATATCTAGGTTTTTTCTATTTTTAAATTTAAAATAAAAAATAAGAAATTTGGTAAGATAGAGACAGCATGTGTGTATGGTTACAACTATCCAATGCCAAAAGCATTAGAATTGAGGATTTGAGACCTGATTAGCATGCACATTGATTGTTGATGTTTGCAGTGGCAATGAGTTATGTGGATGATGATGGTTCTTCTGCCTCTGGAGAGGATGTAAACATATTGGATGGACACAAGCATCAGGCTGTATGGCATCTAAACATATTTTAGATTACCATGTTAGGCCGAATTGGATAAACACCAGTAGACAAATAATGATGAGAATTGAATCAATCTATATAAAAAAATAATACCACCTTCGATTCAAAATTTTAAGGTATTAAATTAAAAGTTGTGTTATTCTTTTATATAGTTTAGCTCAGTTTTCATTATTGTGATATCTTTTCGGTTTTTCTCTTGAATTTTCTAACAAGTGGTATCAGAGTTGAAGGTTCGTGACGGTGACTGACTCATACGAGTGCAATTTGATTCCTATATCGAAAGTTTTTCTGACGGAGGTTTCAGGCAAGCGTGTCCCGTTTAAGTATATAAACGGTGGTACAAGTGAGGATCGTTTATGATTAAGGTACTCATATTTGAAAAATATTTCCGCTCGAGGGGAGTGTGTACCAATGTGGAAGAGACTCTCACTTGAGGGGGAGATTGTTAGGTATTCAATTATGAGTCTAAGTTTCACATTGAGTAAAAGTGAGAAAGTTAAACAACACATAAAAAAGAATACCCACAAACTTAATGTCTAAAGATTTTAAGTCGAAGGTAACGTCGTTATCTTGTATAGTGATTAAGTTCTATTTTTTTTTATGAGATCTTTTCGATATTTTCCGTTCGAATTACCCGAAACCATGCCTTCAATCCTTCGCATGGATGGTAGCTCTGGATTCTCCAACTTTGCACAACCCATCTATCAAAATACCAAAATACCGTAGGTAATTTGATATGTGCGAAAACCTAATGAAACCATCTTCTTTTCAAGAAGATTCACTGTATTCTCAAATTCACCCTTAATACAATAATCATGTATCAGTGTATTGAAAGTAATTATGTCTGGCTGATATCCCAATTTCAGAAGCATGCAAGATTCAGACAGATTCAGTGTATTCTCAACTTCACCCTTAATACAATGATCATGTATCAGTGTGTTGAAAGTAATTGTCTCTGACTGATATCCCAATTTCAGAAGCATGTTGAATATAGAAAACAAAAAATTTACTAATGATAACCGGCAAAAACAATCCATGATCATGCCTGAAATAATAACATTTGGATTAATTCCTTTAAATCTAATTTGATTAAAAAGATAAATACCACTGCCATACTCCTTCGGCCTCGCAAGAGGTCTCAAAATCCTTCCAAACTCAATCATGGGAGGAACATGACGCTTACTAAGCAAGCTATGGAAATCGAAAACAGCTTTGTCAGATGAGGGAAATCAGACGAAAACAGGAAACTGTGTTTCGGACGAAATAGAAGAAACTTCGAAGTTACCGGTATCCACATACTTAACAAACCAGAAGAATAACTGGAGAATTACTGTAGAAATGGGGAAAAATCGTCTTTATACTCGTTTTTTAGTTTTTAGTATAGTTTTATAATTAAGTAATTTTAATATTTTTAAGTTAATTTGTCGAGTGAGTTATTTATAAACTTCATAAAGAATTAGCTTAAAAAAACTAATTAGAAAAATACACCAATACCAAATAAATTTGATTTAAGATCTTATCGATACTATTAATTTAGTTTTTTTTTTTCTTAATTTAGTTATAAGTATCTTATAAGTGTATGTATTTTCAATAAACTTTTCATTAAAAAAATCCATTGAATATTCAAAATGGAAGAAGAAAGACAAAACCTTAACCCTGTTTCGGAGAAATGAAAAGGAGTGAGAAGTGGGAAGCTGAAAGGGTCGGTGTGAGTGTCCCTCGAAACACGCAATAGAACACTTTGGTTGGTTGTTAGGTAATGACTTTTTTTATTCAACTTTGACAACCAAAAAACTTCATATAAAAATCCTTTTTTTCCTCTTCAGAACTTTATTACATCAATGAATTTGTGTGAGAGCTTGAAGGGGTGAATTTTAATGCCCATTTAATTCCTAAATAAAGAAATTAGTAAATTGCAAGAAAAAGTCTCCGAATCCACCGCTTCCTCTCCCGCCGGCGTCTCCAAGGCGGCGGAATTCGTTCTTCGGCGTCACCTGCTCCGCCGTCGAAATGATGCATACCGGTGCAACCCCCTGCGATCTGGATCGATTCGGCGTCGTTTTCAGACCCAGCCCTCGCCACTCTGATTGCGTGACCTTCGCCGCCAACAAGTAATTGTTTGTCCATTTTCTAGGGTTTTTACTTTCCACCGTAGATTCCAAATCATATCTCTCACTCCATCCACTGATTTGCTTTCTCTGTCACATATGTTGGCTATTTCACTTTGTATGCCGTCAATGCTTTCGTGTCTTTGTTTATATACATTAATTTTAAACATTAATTTTGTTTGGTTTTAATTGAGGATTTCTGTGACTAAATTGCATTCAAGAGAGATTTAATCTTGTCGATGTTCATATGTTCTGTTTGTTTCAATTGACTCTTCTTCTGGTGTGTTGTAGCCTAAGTTTGATTAACACTCACAGATTGCTGAAGAGATAGACATTGAAACAGAAAAGGAAAATGACTCTCTAACTGTATAGTACTAGGCTAAAAAAAAGTTTATGGGAGTCACAAGTTGTTTTCATATGCTTAGATAAAAGTTTGTGTAAGTTCTTCCAAATGTCTCCCATGTAAGTTCTGGTTTTGAGCATTAGCCAGCTTGCTGTACTACTTGTAAGAGTCTACTACTTTATTTATTTCAATTGCCAGAATGTTTTCTTGAGGTCTAAATTACTCTACAATCTTGAAGAACATACATCATAATGTTGGCCATTCCGTCTATTATAATGCCTCGTCCACTTGGTTGGAATTTTTCTCTAATAGATGTTCATGAAACATTGGTAATTGATTTTCGTGCCCTTTTATTTGTCTCCCTTTGCTGTGAAATTCCATGTTTTCTGATGTTGTTACTATTTGTATTGCCTTTGAGCTTTATTGTTGTTTTGTCTTTGACATGGCCAAACTAAGTTAACTTAATTTGCAATTTTCTATGTGATGCTTAATTTATCACCTGTAAGTAGAGTTTGCTAACTAAATGCTTGATCACTCAATTTTCAGGTTATGTTCTGATATCCGAAATCCTGGCCGTGTTGATTGCCATTCAAATGGTAACAGGTCTACATCTCAAGTGTCTTTGTTTTTGTGTTCTGACTCCACCAATAGAAGAAATAGCCTGCTTGGTGGACCACTTTGTGTGAACCCTACTGGCAGGAGAAACCTAGTTGGTGCAGCTTCTTATTCTCTGGAGACAAGTGCTTATGATGTGGCTGCCTCAGAACCTCCTACGCATGTTGCAGAAGAAAAAGTTGGCGTGCTACTTCTCAATCTAGGAGGACCAGAGACATTGAATGACGTTCAGCCTTTTCTGTTTAATCTTTTTGCAGATCCTGTATGTAAAGTTTGTTTGTTTTTTCTACGGTTGGTTATTTTATTCTGTTTGTGTAAATCCCATATTAGCACTAGTACATTCATATAATTTGAATGCTATGTGCTTCTTGTATTGCCACAGGACATCATTCGTCTTCCAAGATTGTTTAGGTTTCTCCAGCGACCATTGGCAAAATTGATTTCTGTACTTCGAGCTCCTAAATCCAAGGAAGGATATGCTGCTATTGGTGGTGGCTCTCCTTTACGCAAAATTACAGATGACCAGGTAGAGTTCAATTTTTTGGTTTTCCCATTATATGATGCATTGCTTTTCTCTGCAACAAGAATTCTTTGTTGGCCCTTTTCCTGTTACTATCAATAATAGTTATGTCTATTGGTAATTTTTCTGGAACTAATGAAGCTTTTATGGTTCATTGTGCTTGTGCAGGCACTTGCAATAAAAAGGGCTTTGGAAGCGAAGGGCCTCTCTTCAAATGTTTACGTGGGGATGCGGTACTGGTATCCATTCACCGAAGAAGCAGTTCAGCAAGTAAGTTCTCTCATGCTTCTTGGCCTTTCTGCATTATTCTCCCACAGAACCATTTTCTCTTTTCATAATTAAATGACATACTGGTAAATATGAATTATATTATTCTGGGCTCAAGTGGCTCACCTTTGAGTTGAGTCTAAATCAAAGCCTGTCCTGCATGGCAGATTAAGAGGGACAGAATAACAAGGCTTGTGGTACTACCTCTTTATCCCCAATTTTCTATATCCACAACTGGATCAAGCGTTCGCATTCTTGAGCAAGCATTCAGGTACTGTTTATTGACACTTCATGATTAATGCCCTTGGTGATTCTAGGATTGTTCTTTTATCAACTGATATCATTCAATTCAGGGAGGATGCCTATTTGTCTACTCTTCCGGTTTCCATTATAAACTCTTGGTATCAACGACAAGGTTACATTAAGTCGATGGCTGACTTAATTGAGAAAGAGCTCCAGAGCTTTTCTGAACCGAAAGAGGTACATTATTATTGTGTTGAATGCTTTCAACATGCCTCTTACATAAATTGAAGGCTGCGTGATGTATTTTACTGCAGTCTGAACCATGACTTTTTCTATGTGTAGGCAATGATATTTTTCAGTGCCCACGGTGTACCTGTCAGTTACGTTGAGGAGGCTGGGGATCCATACCAAGATCAAATGGAGGAGTGCATTTTCTTGATCATGCAAGAGTTGAAAGCTAGAGGAGTTAGTAATGAGCACATTCTTGCTTATCAGGTTTGTTTTGATTTTGACCCTTTGAACTTAACATCTTGAGTTAAATTGGAGATTTCATATGTAAATGCTGGCTTGTTTTCTTGCTTTCTATGGTGTACCTTTTATATTTCTGTTATCATACCTTGTTTTTGGATGAATTTCCAGAGTCGAGTGGGTCCTGTACAGTGGCTGAAACCATACACTGATGAAGTTCTCGTTGAGCTTGGCAAAAAAGGTGTAAGGAGTCTTTTAGCTGTTCCAGTGAGCTTTGTGAGTGAGCATATTGAGACTCTTGAAGAAATTGACATGGAGTACAAGGAATTGGCTCTTGAATCCGGCATCAAGAATTGGGCACGTGTACCTGCCCTTGGTCTTACCCCTTCCTTTATTACAGATTTGGCTGATGCAGTAATAGAAGCTCTCCCCTCAGCAAAAGCAATGTATCCACAGATCAGCAGCACTTCTGAAGATGTTGATCATGACCCTCTCAAATATTTCATCAAGTTGTTCTTTGGTTCATTCTTGGCATTCATCTTGTTCTTGTCATCCAAAATGATCATGGCATTCAGGAATAATGTTATTTAGAAGGACTAGAATCTGCTTGCTCAATTCCATGCGCAAGCATATAGAGATGAATCTATTGGTAGCAAACATAGTATACTTGGATTTTTTTTGCTTTAGTTTCTCTCATTTCAACCTCTTCTGTATACACCACATTTCCATTGAAGAAGCAAATTTTCTCATAATGGAATCTTGCACCTCGTCTTAAATTTTAAATTCGGCATAAATTGTTTCATCAATTACTTGTTTGTATCAAATGTATTTTGTGTTCAGTTTGATGTCAGGTTTATGTTTCTGCTTATCCAGATTGAAAACCGAACAGTTTCTCCATTGACTCTTAAAGTTTAAGACACTATTTTCTGTTTTTTTGGAGTGAAAGCACCTTTGATTGAGAATAACTACAAAATACATAATTCAGTTAAATTGTATCCATTGTTGATTGAATACATAATTCCAGCAAGTTCAGAATACAAAGATAATCCATTGAAGATACATAAAAGTATATAAATATTAATGCCAGAGAAATACAAATATAAATAACCATTGAAGATAAACTCAAATGGTAATATTAAATATTTATTCCTTGGATTTGGATAGTTATCATTTTTTTTTTTCTCCAACCATTTGGATTGTATGATAAGTTCACCGCCATTAACTTACAAAATAGTCTAGAGAAAACCAGTTGAAGCCTTGTATAAAATAAATGTTTCATCTCTCCATAGTCATTAATTTCACAATTGCTCAAGAAAAACAATTGGAAAATATAAATTACGTCCCGTATTTCTTTAAGTAAATTAAGAAAAAAAAATGTGTCACTATTGTCCACTTCTCCGTATAAGAGGTTATTGAACCAAATCTTTGTCTCAAGATCAGGCAAATTTATCTGCATTCGAGCCATGTTAACTTATAATATTAAATGAACAGGTTTTATATTTTTAATGTAAATTTTTAATTTTATCTTCTTGATACTTTCAACTGATTCAAGCGGTTACCGTACTCACACTAGTTTTATAATCACCGACAATTTTTTTAGTCAATGATATATCTGAAATACTCAGGTATAATAATTACCTTCATTAACAATATTTACATCTAATAAATATATTACTTAAAAGTGTGTCTTCAAGGTGGTTATTTAATTTGATAAAGATAAAGAAATTCAATTTCTAAGAAGTGCTGGCATAAAAATATGTATATTATTATCAATAATAAAAATAAAATTTAAGATGATTATTATAAAATTTGATAAAATTTTATTATATTACAGATTCTATAGGATTCTTCCACACTCTCTCTGCGTGTACTATTTATTCAAAATATACTTTGATTTCTTACGTAGCGAAGTTTACATTGTTATTGATAATTTTTCAAATAATTTTGTAAAAAATATTCTTAAAATAATATAAAAAAATCAATATTTTTAAATTAATAAAATAAAGTCCATTCCTAATATTTTTATTGTTTTAAATGAAATTAATGTTTGACAGATAACTATCAAATATTCTTAATGCCTAAACATAAATATTATCTTTCATTCCCTTCTCACAATATTACCGACCACAAATTGTGTGCTTGCATTTGACATAGAATTTATCTCTTTTTAATTGACAACGTATTAAATTTATTTTTTTAATAAAATACAAGGGAATAAATTTATGATAATATATATGTACATGTCATAAAAGTATAAGAGTATATAAACCTCTTTTAAGAAAAATAATAACATTAATATTTTAGAATAAATTTTACTAATACTGTACTTTTAAGAAAATTAAATATTAAATATCAACGGTAATAAATCCATAATCTAACTTATGTTACTCCATGGGAATTATGTTGTTTTTACTGCTGTTAAAAGCAAGTATTATGTATAAAACTTTCCTTTTCATGGTTTCTATCTTCCTAAGTCACATATGCAAATGATACAGTTTTACTTATTACAAATGTTTAACTTTATTATTACTTAACAAATTTAAAACTCTAGACCTAACATTATGATATTACTTTATTCAGTTAAAAAGGAAAAAAAAAATAAACTTTAATATTTTTCTCATGATATTAAGATTTGATACAACAACCGATAGGTATTTTGAGTGATATTGATTTAAGTTTCTTCAAGTGAAATTTTGTATTTAATTTTTGTGAATGAAAAAGATTATTAGAAAAGAAGACTCGTAATAGTGAGTTTGGTTTTTTGATAAAGATTAGTCATTAATAAAACTAATATATTTTGTAAAATATAATATAGTTTAAAAATATGTGAACGTTTAAAAGATAAATGCACTAAAGAACATTTAGAAATTTGAAAACAAAATTGTAACGGAATAAAAAAACTCACACCTATATATGAAACTGGTGTATATAGTAGAAATGTCTCGACTTGAAAATTATTTTTTCATTGAGATGTGATAGATTCTTTTCAAACAAATAAATGGAGTGAGACTGAAGATATAACTGTGTCAAATGAAAATTAGAAAAAATTGTAATAAATTTTGATTGCTATATACTAAGAACTAGTGAAATGCTTTAATTGTAAAAATTGATAAATTTTAATAGTTAGTAGTTTTAGTTGTCATTCCTTTACAAAAAATGTTTTTTTTTTCCTAAACGAGGATGATAAATTTTAAATCTTGTTTTAATTTTATTATTTTGAAATTTATTTATAACAATATATAAAGGGTACATATTGTATATTTTTATATTACACTTAATTATATTTTAAAATTTTAAAAAACCTAGAACAATATATTGAGGAATACAAATTTAATTCTTATTCTACTATTAATTATTTTAAAATTAAAAAAATGATTCATTATTTTTTATGAAACCATCATCTATAATATTACTTTTTTTAAAACATAAATAAAACAGGAAAAGTCTGTTTTTCACTAATTAACAGTAATAATAATATATATCATCATGTATGAATTATTTATAGTAAATAAATAATAAATGTATATATATATATATATATATATATTAAAAATATTTATTAAATTAAAAATTTAATTGGATAAACTACATACGTGCCCTTATCACTTACGATTTGTATTTTTTTTCTAAAATAATATAATTTAATTTTTTTCACCAAAAAAGAATGATCTGTTACATTTTGTTTCATTTACATTTTTCAAGGAAACAAACTAATATGGGTTTACCTACTATACTTTTGATTAACGAGCAAAGTCACCATCATTGACTAATTAATTATTTACTCACCAGTTATTTTTGGGTACATAAAATTGTATAAACTTATTCAAATAGATTTAAAGACCATAATTTTAAAAAATCACAAAAAATGATGAAGTTTTTGACGAAAATTAACTATCGATATAAATATAAATATATACATATAATTTCTTTATTCACATGGTTGGTGGAATAGAATAATTTTATATATTAAATATTAATCATTAGTATTGTTAATCATATGTAATCAAATCTAATGAAAGTACGTAGTGAGTACGCAACCTGCTTTTGGCTAAGTGCTTATCTTATCACCAAACCTTTCATAATTTCACAATATAATAATCAAACTTTAGCCGCAAAACATGCACATTAGTTTCTTTTTTTTATCACAAAAAATTCACCCACTTTTGACTCATTTTTCATAAAGTTTTTGTTCTCTGTTTCTCGAAACAGTAATAATATTTAAAGTTTTTTTGTTACACACTAACGGTGCGTTTAGTTAGCAGAATCGATTTGGTACAACGGATGAAAAGTAAAGAAAGTTAGAAAACAAAAAAAAAATATTAATAAATTGTATAAAACGAGAAAAAATTGTGAACTTTCTACGTGATTTGAGAGGAAACTAAATTTTTTAAACATTTTTAAATAATTAATTTTATTATTAATATGTTAATATTTATACTTATATAATAATAAAATAAATATAATTAATTATAAATACAGTAATAACATTTATTAATAATTTATTTATTTTTAAATAATTAATGATCTTATAACTTTATTAATTCACAGATCACGTTTTTTATAAATCATTTATAACTTTCTAATCATACTTAAAAATCTAAGTATTTTTTAATATAAAAATCTAATTTTTTATACACTTTTATTTTAAACTAATTTAAATTTATTTTTTCAAATCCACCACTTAATTTACAAAATATAAATATTTTTAGAATTTTTTTAACAATTATTTAATCATTTAAATATATCACATCATTAATAAATTTTTATAAATATTTTACTTAATTTTATTATTTTTTCCTTAATTTAAATAATTCACTTTTTTATATTTTATCATTTTAAATTTACTCAAATTCATTCCATTAAATATACTTATTAATCCAAATGAAATATAAATATTTTTAAAATTCCTTTTAACAATTACATAATTGTTAATTAATTAAAGTGTCACTATTTTACTGAGGGTTTCAAAATTCAACCTTCTGGAAGAAAAAGCGTCTCCAAGCATATTCAAACACGTTCAAGCAATAACAATCTTAGATTTATTCAATCAATATTGACATCACTGACTCATTATATTGTTCTTTATAAAGGGTCTCTGAGACCAAACATAGTCCTTCATTCACTTCACCCTATCAAAAGCCTCACCTTTTGGTATCTTCTGCAATATTCTCTCATAGTGATCTTTTTCTTCTTTATCACCATGTCTTTGCTTTCAGATCTCATCAACCTCAACCTCTCAGAATCCACAGAAAAGATCATTGCTGAGTACATATGGTGAGCCTCTCTCTCAAACACCACAAAAAGTGCTTATCATACCATATCATATCACCTAAGCCATGTGCAAGAAACAGGGGACTCTGTTCTAGTTTTGGACTCTGTTTCTTTCTTTAAAATCTTTGACCAAGTAGTGTTATTGTTCCACTAATGTAACCATCAACCAACCCTTTTATTGATATTATACTGTTCTTTCTGGTTCATGGTATATTTTATGTTGAGTGATTCTTTGGGAACACTACTTCCTTTCACATGTTGTTCCATCACACACACATAAGAAAAGATGTTTTTTTTTTAATGGATGATGCCAGAATATTGTTCTTGGGTTTGATCTAGTTGATGATGTAGCAAAGGAGAATTTTTTTATTATTTTTATGTGCTTTTAAACAGGGTTGGTGGATCTGGTATGGACCTCAGAAGCAAAGCCAGGGTAATTGTTTTTTTTTTTCATCTCAAGTGATAATTAATAAATTAATTGTGTAAACTTTTCATGGCCTAAAATTTTAATTTTTTAATCCTTTTTTCTTTTTGTTGATGAACAAACAGACTCTTCCTGGACCAGTGGATGACCCTGCAAAACTTCCAAAATGGAACTATGATGGGTCTAGCACAGATCAAGCTCCTGGGGATGATAGTGAAGTGATCCTATAGTATGATTCAATCCCCTTGTGCACTTTTATGTATTTGATGTTATTTTGTCACAAAAAATTAATGGTTGGTGTTTTCTTTGATGAAGCCCACAAGCTATTTTCAAGGACCCCTTTAGGAGAGGCAATAATATTCTTGTAAGTTTTCAAAGTTGAGCAATTTATAATAATAAAGCAAGCAAATTTTTTTCTTGGTTAATCAAGAATTCTATACTATTTTGTGGGTCAAGGTTTCACACTTAAATAAAAATCTATAGGTGATTTGTGATGTTTACACCCCATCTGGTGAGCCACTTCCAACCAACAAGAGGCATGATGCTGCCAAAATTTTCAGTCACCCTGAGGTTGTTGCTGAGGTACCATGGTATGTATTTTCCAAACATTCTTTCTACCTTGGATTATTCAGTTTTCAACAACTATTAGCTTCTAGAAACCACTTTTGTATTATGCTTTTTATACATGAAACTGTTACAATTTACTCTTTCCTGAATATATATAATACAATGACAGGTATGGAATTGAGCAAGAGTACACCCTGTTGCAGAAAGATGTGAATTGGCCACTTGGGTGGCCACTTGGTGGGTTTCCTGGGCCACAGGTATCAAATGTTCCCTTTAATAAATAATAATCAAACACAGTACCATCTAATCACAAACATTAATGTATTGTAATTTAATTCTCATAGTAATCTCTTCACTTTAAAAGTAATATTAAGGATTGCTTTGAGTTGATGTTTCTATCAATTAAGCCTTTTTTTGTTTGCTTTAGTTCTTTTTCTTTTTCCATTTTCAAGAAGGGTTTTTCATGTTACCATTGTTTTGGGTAATTTTCCCAAATTCGATTTTACTATGTTGCAATAATTGAAACGAAGTGATTAACTTCACGTAATGTTGAGGGTCACATCTTTGAATAACGACAAAAATTATCTAACCATAAAATTAATGTTGATAAAAAGAACCAATTATTGTTTGAATTGATCTCTTCATTTTTTCTTCCTTTTTTTCTTCATAATGCTACTAACTAAATCAATGTTTAACTTGAACAGGGACCATACTACTGTGGAGTTGGTGCTGATAAAGCCTATGGTCGTGATATTGTAGATGCACATTACAAAGCTTGTGTTTATGCAGGAATTAACATTAGTGGCATCAATGGAGAGGTTATGCCTGGTCAGGTAGTAACTGATAATAGTGTTATCAAAGCATTTCCATGGTGTGATTTGATGAACAAACTTTAGTAACTACTCCTATTCAATTGACCCTTTTGAAAATTAATACAAGTGTTTTATTATTCTCCTAATTAATTGGCTTTGATTGAAAAAAAATCTTAACTTTGTGCTTATTTTGTAGTGGGAATTCCAAGTTGGTCCTTCTGTTGGTATCTCTGCTGGAGATGAAGTGTGGGCTGCTCGCTACATTTTGGAGGTAATACAAAGTTTCATTAATTTTTTATTATTAAGGATTAATTTATGATGAACATGATTGATAAAAACCAATGAAAACATTTTCTTATGTTACAGAGGATTACAGAGTTAGCAGGAGCAGTTGTTTCGTTTGATCCCAAGCCTATTCCGGTTAGATATGTTCTTGTAAAACTTGTTGTTGATGATAACTTCGTAGAAAGATTGAAGCATATATAATTAAAGAATAACTGATCTTAATTATACCATTAATTTATTTCAAGATTTTGACTTTATTCTTACATGGTTGTGTTATTATTAGGGAGATTGGAATGGAGCTGGGGCACACACAAATTATAGGTAATATAGAAGCATATGTTATATATTTGGATTGTTATTGTTTGAAATGTATAAAATTTGTGAGAGATGCAATGAATGGTGAATACAGCACCAAGTCCATGAGAGAAGAGGGTGGTTATGAGGTGATTAAGAAGGCCATTGAAAAGCTTGGATTGAGACACAAAGAGCACATTGCAGCTTATGGAAAAGGTAACGAGAGACGTCTCACTGGAAAACATGAAACTGCAGACATCAACACCTTTTCTTGGGTAAGTTCAAAAAATTTATTTTTGAGATTTTTCACTGTTTTTTAGGTTTTTGTCTTTTGTTGTTTTTAGTCTAATTTGGGTTTCACATTTTCAAGTCCATTGGCTTGACATGGATCTTCTAAATAGGTTTTTCTGTGTGAGTATTTGTTAAAAAAGTTAGTAAATAATGTTGGCTAGACACGATTTCAACATAAATAAATCATAAATCATCTTATCTTTTACAATTTAAGAGAAAATAAATTAAATTTGGTATAAAATTTAATGGATAAATAGTGTTAAATAGTGTCAATTAGATCCGATTTTAACATAAATAAATCATCTTTATCGGATTACGATTTTATTACGATTTTATTTAAGTATAGAAAATAATCTTGAGTATGATTTATTTACGATTTGGATAAATATAGAATTAGTTGAAATCGTTCAACATAAATAGATCATCTTTATCTGAATATGATTTCACTTAAATAGAAAATAAACTACTAGATATAAAATTTAATTATCTTTATCTGAATATGATTTCACTTAAATAGAAAATAAACTAGATATAAAATTTAATTACTGAAATGGGTAAATTTATTACGATTTTATTTAAGTATAGAAAATAATCTTGAGTATGATTTATTTACGATTTGGATAAATATAGAATTAGTTGAAATCGTTCAACATAAATAGATCATCTTTATCTGAATATGATTTCACTTAAATAGAAAATAAACTACTAGATATAAAATTTAATTATCTTTATCTGAATATGATTTCACTTAAATAGAAAATAAACTAGATATAAAATTTAATTACTGAAATGGGTAAAATGTGATAGTTAGACCCGATTTCAACATAAATAAAAATAAATCTAAAATTTAATTACTGAAATGGGTAAAATAGAAAATAAACTAGATATAAAATTTAATTACTGAAATGGTATCTGAATATGATTTCACTTAAATAGAAAATAAACTAGATATAAAATTTAATTACTGAAATGGGTAAAATGTGATAGTTAGACCCGATTTCAACATAAATAAAAATAAATCTAAATAAAAATAAATCTAAAATTTAATTACTGAAATCACTTAAATAGAAAATAAACTAGATATAAAATTTAATTATTGAAATGGGTAAAATGTGATAATTAGACCCGATTTCAACATAAATAAAAATAAATCTAAAATTTAATTACTGAAATGGGTAAAATGTGATAGTTAGACCCGATTTCAACATAAATAAAAATAAATCATCTTATCTGAATATGATTTCACTTAAATAGAAAATAAATTAGATATAAAATTTAATTACTAAAATAGGTAAAAAGTGTTAACTAGACCCGATTTCAACATAAATAAATCATCTTATTTGATTACGATTTCATTTATTTAATTACTGAAATGGGTAAAAAGTATTAACTAGACCGGTTTCAATATAAATAAATCATCTTATTTGATTACGATTTCGTTTAAGTGTAGAAAATAAACTGAATATGATTTATTTACTATTTGGGTAAATGTGAAATTAGTTGAAATTGTCTATTATCTCATTATTTATTGTACATAAATAAATAAATATTATACATAAATAAATCATCTTATCTGATTTTGATTTCATTTTAAGTGTAGAAAATAAACTGAAAATAAACCATCTATTTATTGTACATAAATAAATCATCTTATCTGATTACGATTTTGATTTCATTTAAGTGTAGAAAATAAACTGAAAATAAACTTGAGTATGATTTATTTACTATTTGGGTAAATGTAAAATTAGTTGACATCGTCTATTGTCTATTATCTCATTACATTCATAAGTCTCACTACATTCATAAGTGTATTTTATTAAGTGTATTTTTTGGTATTGAAATCATGTTATAGATAATATAGTTAAGTGTATTTTTTCATATTGAAATCGTCCCAAATTAATTTTTTTATGTTGAAATCGCCTTTATTTAAAATTTGGCACGATTGACTATGTTTTTTTAGATTAGCAATTAATAATGTAATTTTTTTTTTCAAAGGGTGTGGCAAACCGTGGAAGCTCAGTTAGAGTTGGAAGAGACACAGAGAAAGAAGGGAAAGGTTATTTTGAGGACAGAAGGCCTGCTTCTAACATGGATCCTTATGTAGTCACCTCCATGATTGCAGAGACCACCATCCTCTGGAAACCTTGAAGAAGTGGTTACACCACTCAAAATTGTGTTTTCAATACCCTTTGATCCACAATTTAGTTATTTCTCCAAACAAATGTTGTTCTTTTAGGTCTTTTAAGCCTACTGAGTTCTTGGTATGGTTGAGAATAACTTCACTATTAATAACAAGAATTGATTCTTGAGTTCACTCTTTAGACTTATATTCAGTAGTTTTTTTATTCGGTAAAAATAATTAGCCAATGACAAAATACCATTAATCTTTGAGCTATATAGGTGAATTGGGCACGGTATAAAAAATAATTAAACAAGCTTAAAATTGTATATTAAAGTAAAAATGAAAGTTTTTCTTTGTACCCACCAGTGAATCTTGGATGTGGAATAAATAGATAATTTGTGTCAAGAAAAACTCAATAGAACATGACAAAAACAAAGTTTGGTAATAAAATTCTCTTCTGAAATCAAATCAATCTAGCCTTATATGGGACAAGATAAGCCAAAATTTTATGCCTAAATGAACTGTCTGCTCTGGTACACAGTTTTATTTTGTTCATTTGTGCAGGAAATGATTAAACGGACTTACCTACATTCCATGAATTTAGTGAATGAAGATTGTGACTGGTTTTAAATCTCTGCAACAAATTTGACAATGTTTGTTCACCTCATGTGCATTGAAGTGATTAAACAGTGTCTGATATATAATCTAGTGCATGTGGGTAGTGGTGGGTGCCGAATTATATGCTTGTCCATTTTTATAAAAATAACTTGGTTTAGGTTATATTTTTTGTAATATGATGACTTAATATTTGAATAATTACTTTTTTTTGTGAAAGATTTGAATCATTATTAATGAAAGTATTCAATTATATTAAAGATAATTTCTTAATATTATGATAAATTATAAACTCTAACATCATACTGTATTTTAACTTAAAATCAATTAATATCAATAAATTTATGTAATTAGACATAATGAGATTTTTAATTTTTTTTTAAAATGGTGTAGTTTTTATTAAAAATTATTGAAATAAATAAATTTTGGAAAATTTTCTCGTATAAATAAATTAAACATTAAATTATCATGGCAGGAGTAGTGTATTTATTACATTTTAAATATGTGAAAGTGAAGTTTAGACATTGTGTGTTGTGATTGAATTTGTAGGATGGTCTTCTACCTAAGTCTTGGTTTTTATAGGCATTTTTGTTAAGAAATTCATGCTCTCATATTGCAGCTTAAATAATAGGGTCATACTATTGAGTATTTCACATTCTTTACCTCATTAATTAAGCAATACTCATACTCTTTCCTTAAGGTGATATATATAATAATCACATCAGATTTCACATAACTTTTCACCATGAACTAACACATTAATCCTTTCCTTCTTTACATATAACATTATTGTGTTATGAAAGCACTCGGTGTAAGTGTCAAGCAATGAAACACATATTAACATTGTTGTGTGTCAATAAAAAAATAAATTAACAAATGGACGTGAGTTTTTATAGGATGGTCTTCTATCTTGTTCTTATAGTTTTTAGTAGGCAAAGGTAAACTAAAGAAACATATTTAATGACTTCTCATTGGAACAAATATATGTGTTGAAGTTAATCTAAGGTACCACCAAAGTGTCAAAGTTACTTACCAAGCTTCAAAAGTTTCTTTTTGACAAAAGAACTTGACAGCATCTTCATCTTGACAAACCAATAGGTATTGACAAAGCTTTATATATTATAAATTTAAGTGATACAGTCAAATTAAATAAAAAAGTGAGAATGATAGGTGCTTTGTTGTAAAGATTTGTAATTAAGTTGAATGATCTTGAACATTTTAAAGAATAAAGATTTAGGCAGTTACTTGTATCACACATAAAGAAAGTTTTGAGTTAGATGTTTAGACTATGTAATTTCAAGTTTCACTAGCTTATCAAAGTTAGCATCATTTTCCTTTTAGAGTTACCCTTTCTTAATAAATACTTGGTTTGACAAATGTAAATGAAAAATACTTTGTCTTAAAATTTATAATCTCTCGTGAAGGTAAAAATATAAAAGTTTATTGACACTTAATATATGAACAAGTAAAAAAATATATTATTAAAATTACTTATATTTGGAGTCCTGATTCACTAGTTGATGTTTTTAGTAAGGTGTTATTTGATAAAAAACTATCTAGTCACATTGATAAATAAATAAGATAATAGAAAAATAATAAACACGAGACTAACTACTAGAGTCATAATGGTAGAAGAGTTTGGACCAAAGAACCTATCACAAGAGTCATGGCCAGAAGAATACATGAAGATTGGACCTTTATCGAAGATAGTAAACCTAAGACACTCCTTACATAGGTAATCCCTTAATGGGTTATCGGATGTATGGATTGGGGATAATTTGGGCTTATAATTGAGCAAATACTCTATAATATTTAAGCTTGTATTTGGACTAAATAGACTAGGTTATTTAGACTTTTTTGAGAGTATATAATTTTGGGCCTATATGCACATGTAACTCAAATGTCATTTTAACCAAATTAAGAAATTCTTCTAACATAGTACATGGCAGAGTTCTCTCTAATTAGACATTAAAGTTTCATCCAACACATGTTAAATATACAATATCTAATAACAGATCATACTTTTTACATGCTAACTTAACTCTTAAAAGTTTGAATTAATATTCACTACTCAGATACATACTTAACTTAAAGTACTTTAACTTCTTATAAATAATAATATAATGGTATCTTTATACTTCTAAATGAATAGATAATTGATGTACATTTACTCACTCTCTTCTTCAATAATCATTTTAAAAATATTCTCCTCTTTAAGTTCTTCTACAAGAAATTCTTATCTTGGGTTAGTATATCCTTTCTAACAAGTCAATTCTTCATCAAACATATAATAAAATATCCAAATTTATATCAACCAATTTTCTTAACTTAAATTGAGAAAAAACGTTAAAGTGTTAAGAAAAAATATGAAAGTTTTATTAAATAATATCTATAAACAAATAGTGAAAAATTGAAAGAAATAAGATTATTTATTTGTTTATCAGTATACTAAATAATATCATATTATATCTGTTAGCGTTCGTACTTCCTTTTATTTCATTCTAATAACTATAGATAATAAACTTTCAAATTATATATTCATAAAAAAAGTATACAAATTTTATTGATTTCTATTTTTTAAGAGTCCTCGCGTTTTTACTACTCAAACCAAATAATTATGAGTAAGTAATATCATGCATATATATATATATATATATATATATA
>Ga0209489_105620_pt1 | contig 21451 bp, 13 predicted proteins | sample SiratrowhiteBW_FD_187527 | JGI IMG/M metagenome (GOLD analysis project Ga0209489, IMG submission 187527) | Root nodule microbial communities of legume samples collected from California, USA - Siratro white BW (SPAdes) (version 2) | ecosystem: Host-associated > Plants > Roots > Nodule | place...
TATATATATGTATTAGATGGCCACTTGGCACTAATTTAATGAAAAGTGGAGAGTGACATCAATTTGGTCTTTTAAATAAATTAAGATTGATTTAATTGGTTGATGATAAGAATACAATATATTAATCCAATCTCTTATTTGTAAGTATTAATTTAGTTATTGGAAGATAAGAGATGTCATCAGTTTAACACATCATCCTGTGATTTGCATTAGACAATGATTTTGATGTCACTTCTTCAATGATTGAAGGATCAAAGTTTAAGATTAAAGTGATGGTGTCAACTCTTTCAGGAAATAAAATAGATGGTAGTATTAAAAAAAAACTAAAAGAACTAACAGTAAGAGTAATAAACAAATTCTGAGATATTAATTATGAAAATTGAAGGTATCTTAGACATACCAGATTGTCTTCAAACTAGGTTAGTTGTTTAAGGTTAGTTGTTTGTTCCATCAGTTTAGCTTTGAAATATGAAAAATAAAGTTAAGTTGGCTAAGTTTTTGTCCACCAACTTTATATCACAATCTATTGTTTTTCATTCATCAAAAAGTTTCATTAGTCCATAAGAAAAATGGGCTGGATCAAAACATTCGTGACAAAACCAATACCCAATATCTCAGAAAATTTTTTGACAAGATAATTGAGCTCATTAATCATATATCAATCTTCATATTAATTTCCAAATGCATTGTATTTAATTATTGAAGTACTGATTGAATATATATGTTATCTACGTATTGAACCTTGATTAGTAATTACTACTTATAGCTTTTAAATGAGTTAATAAAGAATATTAATCTAGTTTTCCTTGTTGATTAATATTCTAAAATATTTATCTAGTTCAACGAGAGTTTTTGCTTCAAATTAAGCAATTTTTTAAAATCGCGTGTGCTCTCGTTTAGTAATTTCTTTTGTTCCAATTTTAAACTATTTGAATAAGAAGATTATTGACTTTAAATTATAATTTTTTATTCCATATCCTATGGAGCAATATCACCACCGACACAACGCCATGAATGCACCTATTTATGTATCCGTATCGTAGGCACAATAATTACACAAAAATTACACAAAAATTGCAAAAAAAAAAAATTACAAAGTTAAGATCATCCAAAGTCAAATTTTAGATAAAATTTAAATTCATGTTTACTTAGACTTGCACGTTACAATGTAGTTTAAGTCAAACTCTTTGGAAAACAAACTATATATGCTTAAACTTTTATATTTAATTAAATACAATAAACTAAAATTATTGTAAAAGTTTTGTTCTTAGATTCAAAAAGTCATTTTTTAAATTTGGTATAAATAAAATTATTCCGAAACCAAAAAATAATTTAGAGGAATATTATATATTTTCTATATTCATTGTTGAAAAAGTAAGAGACAGAAGGTACTGTACTGTGTAGTACCAATGTTGCAGGTCCGTTACTCATCGTCTGCAGAATCACCCATTTCCCACACACACTTCACGCGCTCTCTGCTCCATTTGAACCCCACTCGCGCGAACCTGGATCTTCCCTTCATTGCTTCGCTTCGCGCCATAGATCGCCACAAACACTAGCTTCTTCGCTTTTCTGCACGTGCCCTTTTCTCTCTTCTTCATATTCCAGCGTTTGAATCGATGCTGCAACTCCAAAGATACGAGCTTTGCTCCATTTTAGGAGATGGGTCTTGAGCAACCGCGTTCACTTCATCCCAGTTTTGGATTCTCGTGTAACTGAACCTTTTATGCTTCGGAAGCTTCTTCTTTCTTTGGGACCAAAATGATTAACAAAACGCTCTTCTTCACTTATTTCTACTTGTTTGTCTACATTTTGCTTTCTTCTGGAGTCATTTTGTACAACAAGGTATATAATAATATGAATATATGTACACAGCAACCTTAAACTAGTTTTTACTTTTAGTTAAAGAAATCTCTAATGTAGTATCGTGTTTCTTCTTTTTAATAAATTTTGCAGTGGGTTCTGTCTCCAAAGTACTTTAACTTTCCGCTTCCGATAACACTCACCATGATTCACATGGGCTTTTCTGGGGCAGTGGCATTTTTTCTTGTCCGGGTCTTTAAGGTATGTTATGCCGTTTTTGTTTTGGTCTAGTGTTGTACTTTGAGAATATGCTTCTTTTGCTGGTTTATTGTCAATTTTGATTTCCTTTAGTAGTGAGTCTTGGCTTTATTTTTTACCAAAAGATTGAATTGTGTGCTAAGTTTGTACAGTGAATGTTACTGTGTTCTTTATTCGAGTGTATAGGCTTTGATCTTGATCGTATCTAGGGGCACCGCTATCATGTTCTGTTTGTTAGTGTTACCATTAATTATAGTTTCTTTTGTGGATGAATCTCAACTCAATGATGTGATTTCCAAAAAAAAAAACATTTTTATATGCATACGTGCTTGTGTAAAGGTCGATGTTAGTGTTGTTAGTGTTTAACTTTCATTAAGATGTACTTCTTTGAGCCATTTGCACCCTTGTTTTGATCACTTTCTTTGCCTGGTTATTTGATTATCTTAAGTTATTTTCCTTTTCTCTGATTGCAGGTTGTATCTCCAGTCAAAATGACATTTGAAATGTAAGTGTGTCTTTTAGTTGAAGCCTTTTTGAGCTTCTTCTCCTTTGACAACTTATTTCTTGAACACTTTCTTTATTGCATTGCAGATATGCAACTTGCGTGATACCAATAAGTGCCTTCTTTGCTTCAAGTCTTTGGTAAGCAGTACAACATGGGCAAACTGAAGTTGCTCTGAGTTGGGATAAAACTTATCCTCAGATTTGATGATGGGAGTATCCTTCACATTTGTGAAAAATCTGGTTTACTTCTTAAATAGCTTTGACTGTTTTTGGCCTACTGTTTACCCTTCTTTTCTGTACCACACTTCTGAATAATCTAGACTGGGTTAAGATGGTACTGTAGGCATGAAGTTATATGTTCTCTAATGAAAGCCCTTTTTCAAAGAATCTGGCATAATAAAGAGTTAAGTCATTTAGTATTTGGAATGCCATGATTATCTATTCAATGAAAGGTCATTATCAAACTCTGGAATAGATTGTCTGTGGCCTTAAGTTATTATAATATGCTTGCCACAAAAGTATATTTTACTATTTGCGTCACCTACACATTTGGAATTTGTTCATTTTCTATCATTTTAATTAATTCGTTCAAACTATGATGTTTCTAAGAAAATTATGATAACCTACTTGTACTACTGGTGGATCTTGTGTGCTCTATTCACATGCTCACACCTTGTGCAATATCAGTACTTCTGAAGAAACAATCATGTTTTTTTATGAAGAATTTATTTTGTCTTTACAGGTTTGGTAACACAGCATATTTGCATATTTCTGTGGCCTTCATCCAGATGCTCAAAGCTCTAAGTACGTTTTTTAACAGACGTCACATGCTTTGCTTACTCTCTGAATGATATTTTCTTGATTCTAAAACATGATTTTTCAGTGCCCGTGGCAACATTCCTCGTGGCTGTTATTTGTGGCACTGACAAAGCGAGGTGTGATGTGTTCTTCAACATGTTGCTGGTCAGTGTTGGAGTTGTCATTTCCTCCTACGGCGAAATTCATTTCAACGTAGTTGGTACAGTTTACCAGGTCACGGGCATTTTTGCTGAAGCTCTAAGACTGGTCTTAACGCAAGTCCTTTTACAGAAGAAGGGCTTGAGTTTAAATCCTATTACAAGCTTATATTACATAGCTCCATGCAGGTATATTTTATGGTTTCTCTATAAATAAATAGTTAATGAGTCTATGCAGAGGTAATATTAACCCACCTGTACAAATTTCTCTGTTACTACTAGCCATACAAAGCATGTTCCTATCAATGATGATATACTTTTCTCTCCATGGATGTACGCTTATTTTAAAAATAAAATTTACCTGATAGACGCATATATCTTAGAGTATCGGATTAGAATGTGATACAAATAGAAATAGCCGTGCATCAATGTGTAATATGCTTGCATTTGTATAAAACCAGCTTACCATATGTGATCTGCTCATGCATTTGTACATTGTTAAATGCAGTTTTGTGTTTCTCTTTGTGCCTTGGTACCTGCTGGAAAAGCCCGTGATGGAAGTTTCACAGATTCAGTTCAACTTCTGGATATTCTTTTCCAATGCTCTGTGTGCTTTAGCCTTGAATTTTTCCATTTTCTTAGTAATCGGTAGAACCGGTGCTGTAACCATACGGGTTGCTGGAGTGCTTAAAGACTGGATATTAATAGCCCTTTCTACCGTTATATTTCCAGAGTCAGCAATAACATGGCTGAATATAATTGGCTATGCTATTGGTAAGTTCTGTTTGAAAATATCAATTCTTTTTAATCTTCCTCCCTCCTTATCCTCTCATATTTTACCTGCAGCACTATGTGGAGTTGTGATGTACAATTACATTAAGGTTAGGGATGTCCGAGCCTCTCAATCACCGGCTGAAATTATTCCAGAACGAATGACAAAGGTATCTTCTTGGCATAACTTCAGTATTTGTGTTTGAGTCAATGTAAACTTGTTATACATGGTAGCATGAGTTAAGAATTAAGTAGTAACTGATAAAGATCAGGAAAATTTTCTCAACACATATTTTAGCATGGTCATTTTAATTTCTAGTTTATTCACTTGTCTGATCAAATTCCATTGACATACAGGACTGGAAATTCGAGAAGAGGTCATCTGATTTATATATGCCAGATAATGTTAGTCACAATGGAGGAAGTGGTGGCAATGGTTCTCTTTCTGATATGAACTTTGATGAAGAAGCACCGCTAATTTCTTCATCCAGGGTATCTCATATTGGACGCATGCAGCTAGCCAACCATGCAACGGGAAAATGAAAGAACAAGTGGAAGTTGGTAAAAAACACCACTCTTTGTTCTTTCTCAAATAGTATGCTTTACAATGGAATCGTTCGTGCTTACTCTTTGTAATCACATTCATGTGTTGATCCGAGGTTTAAGACCAGAGTGGGGGACCAAATCTCTTAATTCCTACATCAGTTTAAATTTATCACCACCATTTGGGGCACAAAATTTTGAATAAACTTTGGTTTTCCTTGAAAAGGTCTCTAAGAGCCTGTTGGTATAATTATCATCATGTATTGCAAGTATATACATCTCCTGTAATATTCTTAAAAGTGAATCAACAATTGATTTTAGGGGTGAGCTCCTCAGAACAAGATATACTTCTTTTACTTGAAACTTACATATCAGGGGAGACTTGCTTCTTCGTGTATCCATAATTTATTCCACCACTTCTCATTGTGGTGTAACAAAGAAAATAACTTTCTTAAGTCGTTGCAAGCTACTGTTGGAGAAAAGGCAACACTCCACTCTATCCCATTTCAAGCACCGTACAACTGTCACACCGATGAAGTCACCAATCTTTGTCCCTCCCAGTATCATCATATTTCCAGACACCATCATCGGGAAAGTTTTAATTTTTAAAATTTTGGAAAGACATTAAACTGTTCCAAAAAAAATTGTTCTGTATGTGATACATTTTATATTTGAGTGTACCACAGTGAATATTCAAAATACTTGTAAGTCAGAAATTTTTATTACATTCCAGCGTTCTGCAGTAAAGGATGACTCCTACCATAAAAATTAACGAATGAACACTTACAAATTATTGGAATTTAGATAGCAGAGTACGCTCCTTCGCATTCAAAGGCGGGTCAAGTAACTGATAATATAACTACACATAATTTTTTTTTTTCAAAAATAAGTTAAAAGTAAACAAATACTCTGGCTTGAAGGGCGAAGTAAAGAAACCTGATATGAACAACTGCAAGCTCAACCCTGAATGTAATTTACAAAAACCAATCCATCAGACAGTTTGGAACGCGTGTGTACATTAAAGAGAAATAGGGGAGGGGGCGGGGGACAAATCTCCTTTGAATTAGACATATACAGAACGAATTTAACAGTATTACTTTCTCTGGTCCTACACTTTTGGAATGTTACAATAACGAAACATGGCACTCGAAAGAAAAGCAGAAGGCTCTCGTGTGATTTACATAAAATCACAAACAAGGGTATGCAAGTGTACATATATTTAATTAATTGAAGAGACCAAAATAATGCCTCCAGACAGCAATCCTCTAACTTCCGCATTAATGAGAACAAGAACCAATTGGAAGGAGTAGGATGCAGTTCACTCTTGTTCAAATATAAGAATTAATCGAAATGATTTGTTGTCCTTGCATACAAAAGCCTCCTCGTGGGAACCGGAGGTGCCAATCCCGGGATATCCCTAATATCTTTGTTGTTGGGATTCACAATCTACAGAAGATAACAGTTAAAACAGAAGCAGTGTAGGCGTTGTGCATAAATATGAAACATTTATTATTGCACAGCGGAAAATCTGTAGATGGCGCATTGAACATAAGCATTTCTTTAATAGGCAATCACTAGTGCGGATCATCATGTAGATATAAGTTCTCAACACGTTAGTGTTGTATAATGATATTCCAAACTAAGTTATTTCAAATATTTCCTGTAAAAGGCTTCTTTCAAATAAATTGTCGGAGCATCTTAGTTCTTTAAAAATCGTAGCATAATTTGAGAGGAAAAAAAATATCCAGTACAAATTCATTAAGTAATGGATGACATGAAAACGATACCTTCACGACAATAATGGCAATTACACCACAGACGATAAGGAACAGAAAAAGCATGATGCACTTGTCTGTAGCTACCTGAAATAGGGAAATACAATTTAGTTCCATGACACAGTCTTGAAGGAAAGTAAATAGTGCATGGAAGAAATGAAAATGAAGCCAACCTGTCTGCCAATCTCCTTAACAAGTTGGGAGGCCTTTTTAATTGAGAACTGAATTGAATCGAGCTCATTAACAATACGGCCCATTTGTTCAGTCTGCAAAATTAATAAACAGAAAAAGAGGTCAAAGTTGTTATCTATCACTTACTTTTTCCCTTCATATAGCATACTCAATGCAGATCAGACTTACTTGGCCTTTCAAGGTAGCAGCAGTTTGGGTGCCAACTTCAATTGTTTGATGTACAACCTACAATGAAGGAGTAAGAACAAGGTCCAAAAGCAATCGAGGTGTAAGTATGAAGTGACTAACCTGCTTAGATCTCTCAATAGCCTGGTCAGTTTCATCCATTGTCTTTGTCCCAGTATTGATTAGTTCTTGATTTGACATTTCTATAATAGAGGCAAAAAGGCATTATTGCTAAGATAAATACGACATTTACTAGTTACTTTACTAATTGCTACACAGAAATATAAATAAGCATGCAAAGGGAGTGTTTGGATGAGCTTATGTGGACTAGTTGTCTTATGACTGAAGTATGTGTAGGTGTTGAGACTCAAGAGAACATATGAAAATATCTATGACAGTGTTGTTGAAAAACGGCAGTCATGCCACGGAGGATTTCCGTGGCGGATTTTTTTCCGACCACCACAACATGGCAGAGACAATCAGGTTCTGCATGGCAGTGCTATGTCGTCTTCAGTGTCACAGAATGGCAGTTCAGAATGGCCATGGCACAAATCACAATCCCACACTGCACACATCTTCGCAAAGAAGCCTAGGGTTAGTGAGACCTGACTCAACCTGAGGCATGCAATCCATAGTTTCTTATCTTTTGGTTTCTGGGTTACACACACGGGCCAACCCAGTAGTCAACCCAATTGTATTTGTTTCTTTACAAAAAGGGTTGGGTCATACAACCCGACCCAAACGCAAACACTCTACTCCACAACCTCCTTTGTTTCATGTACCCCACAGCGCACCCAATGTTGCCGTTACCACCATCTGTGAGTTGTGTCAGCCTGCAGCTATTTAAACAAGCTCACCAATATAGCTTATGAAAACAGCTTACAGCTATTAGCTCGTCATCTTAGGAAGCTGTTTACCCGAATGCACACCCAACCCCAAGAAGGACACACCGATAAAGATAAAAGCCCGAAGTATGCCTTTGCAAAAATCAGTAATCACACAATGCACAAATTCTATATGGAAACTTATTACAACAGAAGCTCAAAAATACTGTGAAATCAATTTCATTAATATGGCAAAGTTCTGACAACACCTCATTGCACTAATTACTAATTCCATCAAACGGTTTCATCTGATTCAAACCTCTTACCAGATGCCAGTCGGACATTTTCATCTGCTGTAGGTTCGCTTGCTCCAGCTCCATTGTCAAAAAGTTCAAGCTTTTTATTTCCGATGGTGTTCATGTACCTGTCAATCATTTAAGTGATAGCATAAATCCTCCTTTCAAAGCTCCAAAACCTTATTTAGCAGTAGAGTCAACAAAAAGGGAAACTGAATTTTGCTTTATTGGTTCTGCTAATCTTTGGAGTAACATTTATCATGAATTCATGATTTATAAAATTGAATATGCCCATAAAGAAGATTGGTCTTGACAATCTGATTTGTTCCATAACTTTGAAGAGAATCAATTTGAGTATGTTAAAGAAAGAAATGGAATATAAAGATAAACTTACGTTTTTCGCAATGCCACATATGAGTTTAGCTCCTTGATCTGCAAGAAGAACGTACACTAGCAAACATAAGAGTTGGCCGTTTGTTTAAATGCACATGCAATGTGTAAAAATTGTGCAAAATTCTCAGACACAAGCTATTTTCTGATCATCTGGGAATCACTTTATGTGTCTCGACAATAGTCAAAGTAATTGGCATTAACATCAAAAATAGAATAAGCACGAATGTCAATTCAAACTTTGAGAGTTAGATACAGTATTTTCAACATGAACAAGGAAAAATTGAAAATAAGTGTTCTGGGTACTGACCATTGATTGCTTTTCATCATTCAGTTGCTTATTCACTTCTGGGGGGTTTCTCCCCTCTTCGTCTTTAATTTTACGATCAAACTCCTTTATCAACCTGAAACCATTAATCACAGGGAATTTCACTTCTTTCAGAAATGGGGAATTGAAAAAGGGGAAATTAATTCTACCTGACAAATAAGAAGTCTGGAAAGCACATCGATAGCATAATAAACAACAAAATAACCATCCATTTCTTTTCCATAAAATATTCACCCATGTTAACATCATCAAATCCTGGGAAATTGGTATAGGATGTAATTCCATTACAGATCTCTTGCTATTACGTTTAACAGAACAAGCAAATTTTCCACCATGCCAACCTATGGGGAGAAGAAAAAGTGATATTTTGAATAGAGTGCATTTCCCTCCCATTCACATTTTTATTATCTTGTTCAGAGAGATACAGTTTACACTGAGTGATAACAAGATTAAAAATATAAAATTGCATAACCACTAACCTTTTGGACTCCCTCATCTTGTCCGTGAGTTCTTCAAGCTGATTAGTTTGTCTATTGGCATCTTTAATCTTATCCAGCTTCTGGAAGCCATTTCTGGATGCAAAAGGTGAAGCTTGTCAACAACAAATAAACAAGCAACACATTACAGATCATCCACATTATAACACGTCCCCAACTGCTTAAACAATGGGATTTATTTACAAAAAATCCTTAATCCCTGGTTCCCTCGTTTCCTTCTCCATGAAATAACATTTGATGACCAACTGAGGATACATTATTACAAGACTAAAGCAAAAGAAAAGTACAACCAAACCAAAAATCACTTGTTTAAAGATAAACAAAGGAAGGATAACTAACTACCAACAACTGGTTCAACCCGTCTTTTGAATGGGAGAGGGAAATCTAGGTCATCCAATAAACTAATATTCAGAGTTTCTAAGAGATGAAAAATAAATCACTGTGACCAGAGAAAAGAAGTGTAGTGGTAAAAAAAAAAAAGGAACTCCTCCCTAGAGTCTCACTACCCGTTAAAGTCAAGATGAAAACTCCTCTCTTCTGCATAAATAATACAAACCATTCCCCTCAGTATTAAAGTTAAAATACTACCAAACCTAGGGGCTAAATAACCCCAAGTCTGAAATCACAGAAAATTACATTTCAGAGGGTAATCAATCCCCCAATGTTAACAATCACAAAATCACAAATCACAACATCTACCACTACCAATATATTATTTATCAAATTAATTCCTTAATCTCGAGGAGTACGATGAAACACGTAATGATAGCAAGAGAGAATTAAGAGAGAGGGCATACGCGAGGGCACGAAAGTGGTCGCGAATTTCACCGTGGATCTGCTCGACCTCAGGACTCATCTGCAAATTGGAGGCCATAGCTGCCGGAGATTAAGTCTGCCCCCAGAATCCCGGCAAAAAAGCAAAAAACCTAACTCGGGAGAGAAACCCTAGGTTGTTGGTGAGAGAAGACGATTGGGACGATGACGCATAATAATTGTTGAGAAGGAGAATGTAGGAGGTTGGGATTGGATGAAATTGAAAATTGAACGAATAGCTGTGGAAGAGAAAGAGAAAGAGAGAGCAGAGGCAGAACAACACACCAAACAGAACACAACACAACACAACGAGGAAGTTCAACCTGTGTGCTGTACCATGAGATGGAACAAACGATGCAATTAGGAAAGGAACCGTTGTCAGATAATATTTTATTATTTTATTATTTTATCAATTACTTATTTTAATCTTAGATTATTCTACCCTGTTTGTTCTTTGATTTCTTTTTTTTTTAGCGATGAAAATAAATAAATTATAAACTTTTAAATTAATATAGAATTTTCTTTTAATTAAAAGAGCAGCGTCTCAGTTAAAATATATTTATATTAACTTATGACAAAATAACACGCATTTTTTTTGTTTATCTTATCTTATGTAGATTAATTTATTTCTTATTAGTGTGCTTAGTTGGCGAAAATGGCATCAAAATATCTTGTAGAAATTAAAAAATTAATTGGTACACCTTATAAGAAAATATGAGATTGCAATAAGAAAAACAATATATCTTAGTTCCATTGGTTTAAAATAAATTCTCCCTTAAACACAGATTTTTAATTTTGGGCAAAATATAAATGGAGGGTTGAATCCATTATTAAAGGATGATGAAACAATTGAAATTAAATGTAATGAGATTGTTTTGTTATGAACAATTGAAAGATAAAAAGGAAAAACAGAGATGAAGTGGAATGTGCTGTTTGTGGGTCTCATCTAATCAACCATTTTGGCCAACCTTTCACTTCACTCTTTTTCTCTTCTCATACAAATAGTAATTACTTTTTTTAAAAAAATTGCATTTATTCTCTCACTTCTTAAAAATTATTTTAATCTTTTTATTTATGTTTATTATTATACCTTAATTAATTTTTAACTACTTCATAAAATATAAAATCAATTACAAATACCACAATTTAAAAATATTTAGAAATAAATTAAAGCTACTTTTATTAAATATGAAATTGATTCTTACATATAAAATTACATTCAAATTTAAAAGAAAACATTTATTATGTTACATTTCAACGTGGAACTAAAATTAATTTTGAATGAGTTGACTCTAAATTCAGACACGCCGCTAACAATTTCATAAACTATTACTGACTCGTCATGTGCCGCTAACAATTTCATAAACTATTACTGAACTCGTCATGTTTAAAAGAAACAATTTTCAAACGATAACATTTCCTTACGTCATTACTAACAAATCTTAATTTCTATTGTATAAGAGTTTACAAAGTATATAATCTCGTGTAAAAATTCTACGTGTTTGTACAAAATCTACCCTTTGAGGACAACTTTTTTTAGGAGTAAAAAATGAATTTATGCATTAAAAAGAAAATAAGATATACTTAGAAAATTTTATTCAAATGCATAATGATTTTTTTTTTAATTTTGATTGAAATTAGACGAATGAAAAATTTTCTCAGTTTCGTTTATACTTATGTAAAGAATATTTTTTTTGTATTTATTTAAATAAAGTAATATCTTTAAATGACATCTCAATAAACTTATTTAAAAAAGAAAAAAAAAAAAATCTCTTGTGTCACTTTCTTTCACTTCATTTTAATCGAATCAAAGCTTAAAGATTTTTCAAAAACTACATTTGTGTTATATAGTTCAGATCTTTATTTTATACCTACGAACAAGTTTGCAACTCTTAAAATTTTAAATTTTAGTCAAACAATTTTTGTTCGTGTTTAATTTGAAGTGCAAAATCTCGGACAAACATTTTATGTATGAAAAAATAAAAATTATTTGAAATAATTTTAGTTTAAATGTAAATTATTTGATCCGGTGTTGAGCTAAACACACTTTGAGACCGTTAACCTAATTCAAAGATAGGTGAAGATTTATAATAGCTTTTACATTAAAAATATAAATTAAATGGTGTGTGAAATTAACTTTAATCACTACAAGAAAACTATTCATAAGTGTGGAACAAACGTCAACACAAGTTTATAAAATTGTTAATGCTAATTATAATTTTGACGTCAACCATTGACAAATAAGAACTGAACTCTAAAATGTAGATCTTATATCAATTTTATGAATAAAATAAATTTAATTTTTAAAATATACGAGTTTACGTAAGTTAAGTTGACTTCGATTAATAAAATTATATTTATTTTAAAAAAATTGAAATGTCCTGTTGATACTAACGTTAAAACCCACTCTAAAATTTAGAAGCGAATATCTATATTCTTACAGTGAGTACGGAATTAAATGAATAATTTGGTTAGAAATATCTATTAGTGAGGGCTTAGTTTATTTTTCTTATTTATATACAAAAATTGAATAATGTTTTGCCATGTTCTTTCCCTTCTGCTTGGGTAAATGAATATTAAAAAAAAAAAAATGAAAGATGGAATAGCTCCATGATGAAGGCAAAAGTCATTAGGTATATTTAGTTTTTGTAATATTTATATTTAGATGTTATTAAGACAGTTTAAAAAAAACAGACCTTATGACAAGTTCTTTTCATTATTGTAAAAGGCATAGTTTGATATTATTATTATTATTATTATTATTATTATTATTATACAGAGGTAGGTGACGTTAAATGTTTAAAAATTTTACTAAATTGGTATAAATTATTAATAAATGAGAGTTATGCGCTTGAAATATAATGTCCAAAAATATAAAATTCTATAAAGCTCAACGGCTTCTTTTATCATCTATAAATTTTTTTCAGAATAATATTTCCTTTTTTAACTTATATCTGCACACATATATAAATATAATATTTGTATATACATATATATTTCAAAATAAACAAATTATTACATTATTTGGAATCATTATTTATACATTTTGTAAAAAAAATTATCTTGCATATAATTGAAGTTTGTAATTTATAAAAAGTAATTAATAAGATTTAAATTATTAAACTACATTAACATTTTGTGATCTTTGTTAAATTTCTGTTGATATTTTTTATCTCAATTATTTCAAAAATATTAGACTCAGTATGTATAATACTATCTTCTAAATTTTCTAGAACATAACACGCCATATATTAGTGTAGAAGAAATTAAGTTACAATAACTTTGCAGAGAGAATGAGAGATTGCTTATAAATTCAAAAACTAAAAGTAGTAAAATTTACTCTGTGATTTAACTACATATATTAGATGAAGAAACATAATAATAATATTAGATTATATAATATTTGTTGTGTGTAATGTTGGTTAAGTAAACAATAGACAAACACATGTAAGGGTGAGAGAATGTACCACGTGCCAACAACAGAACCTGTGAAAACGCCACACAGAAACTGAAAGCTTTGTCATCAATCATCATTCAAACCTTGTTTTTTCAGACATCTTTTCTCCTTTCACTTCCCAACTTCTCCCTCCACACTTCTGGGGACATACTTGTTTATGTTATTGTCTTCATCTATGTCAGTTCCTAGTTCTCGGTTTCGTCTAGTACAAGTTGTTGTTGGGTTCAGAAACAAGACATGGCAGTTAAGGCTAAGCAAAAAGTTTGATGAAGGAGGTGAAGAAATGGGGTAGTTGAGTCTGAGGTACATGATAGAGTTTTGTTCCAACCCCGCCCAAAATAATTTGCTCATCTCTGCTCAGTTTCTTCACAAAGAGCTTTCCATTAGGATTGCATGGACAGCCATTGAGCTTCACACTCTCCCTTATGGCCTGTCTTAGACAACTCTTGTTTTGAAGGTACTACCTTTTACCTCCTTTTTGATATCCAGCAAAAACTGTTGGTTTTGCTATTGAGGATTTTACTGTCAACTGCTGGTTTTAAAGGAACAAGTTTTTCATATTTCTAATGTTGTGTATATTGGAGGCTTTAGGGGTTTCCACTGGCCAAATTTAAAGGTTTATATTTTCTATTTATATGTTGTACATGGCAAGTCTCATGGGAAAAACAAGAGAATCAAAACCTTATTTCTTCTCCTAAATATTTCTCTTAAAGCTTTAAAGTAATTTAAAATAAGGAGAAAAATTTGATGGTTCATATTAAAAAAATATGTGCTCCTTTTTTTCAAGTAAACAGTAAAGTAAATTGTTTTCGATGTGGGCTTCTTACTTATGATTTCAACTATATTTCTGATTTTGTAGATGGTTTATTGATTATTGAACTTTGTGCTACTACTGTTTTATGTTTTTAGGTTAGAGATTGGTACTTGGATTATTTCCAAGACCTTAGATCTTTCCCTGAGATTAAGGATATGGATGATGAGAAAGAATTCACAAAAATGATAAAGGCTGTCAAGGTGAGACACAGCAATGTAGTTCCTACAATGGCCTTAGGTGTTCAGCAATTGGAGATTAAATTGATGAGTTTCTTGATTGCTTTTACATGTCAAGAATAGGAATCCGAATGCTCATAGGTAAGTTCCAACAATATACTCCCTGTCCTTATGCTAGACTAATCAATGTCTCTGCTCCTCCACAATTTGTGTATTTAAATATTTGTAGCTGAGTTTCAAATCCTAAGATATTATGCGTATTTTTCATTTAAATGGATTCAGCCCAGCATGTTGAGTTGCACAACCCCAACCCTCCTCAAAATCGTGTTGGTTATGTACACACAAAACTGTCTCCTATGGATGTTACAAGGAATGTCAGTGAAGGCGCTCGCGCCATGTGTTATGGAGAATATGGCAGTGCTTCAGATGTTGACATTTATGGTGATCCTGAATTTACTTTTCCGTAGGTAACAGTCCTTTTTCTTCTGTGAATTATTTTCCTGTCATTCATCATAAAACCCTTCTTACGTCTAGTGCTTGGAGTGGTCTGCTATCTTTTTTTCTCTATAATTCTGTCTTCTCTTATAGGTATGTTTCAGCTCACTTGCATCTAAGGTATTTGAGTTGGTTAAGAACTCACGGGGTGTTGTGCAAGAGCGTCTTATGGACTGACAGTTGCTCCTCCAAATAGAATAATAACAGCGGATGGAATAGAGGATGTTACCATAAAGGTAGGTTTCCATCATCGAAATGCTTCTTGTTCTTCTATTGCTTCTTGTTCTTCTATTGGGGGATTTTTACTTGTTATAATCAAGATGGTTTTTGCTCAACAAATTAGGTCTCAGATGAGAGAGGTGGAATAGCAAATTGTCTTTCAAAAAATTTTACATGTCTACAGTACAGTCAGAAATTCATTAAATCAAACATGAACCTTCTGATCTTGGAACAGCTGGTAATGCAACAATGGCTGAAAATGATTATAGACTTCCTATTTGCTGCTTGTATGCTATTTTTGTGGTGAGCTTCAAGTAATATCTATCAAAGGATATGGCAACTAACCTATTACTAATTATATTTTTCATTTAGACTTCATTCCAAGTTCCAACATTCTACTTAGGAATTAATCCTTAAAAGTTGTTTCTTCTTTGTTTAGCATATGAACTGCTACAGGTTATATTCTTGTTACATGCACCAATTGCTTTATGAAAATTATTAAAAAGAAAAGAGTTCAAGGTCATGTACAACTTCAAATCTGAACTAAATATGAAAATCATTAAAAAGAAAAGAGTTCAAGGTCATGTACAACTTCAAATCTGAACTAAATATAATTAGGATTTCTATGAACAGCAAAAAGTTAATATTACTCATCACCACCCAATACCTTAATATCTAAGCTAATCAAAACCAAATCAACTACTAACATACCACTTAAATATAAAAATATACTAAGGTATACAATTTAATACTTAATATCTAAGCTAATCAAAACCAAATCATCCATAAACATACCTCTTAAACTAAAATATGAAAATATAAACCAAGGTATAAAATTTAATACTTAAATGATGGGTGTGCCAGGCTCATGAAATAGTGCAAGACATGAGCGACACTTGAAATTCCCAATGGCGATATTAAACTGATAAGAACAGATACTACACTTGATCTTAGCCAAAAGGCCGAGAAAGGTATGAAAATTTCAGCGGAGTAAGACTCACTTTATATTAAGCTATATAGTGATTCATGTATCATCTGTACAATGTGGGACTTAGTCATTTTGCGAAACTTAGTCATTGCAGTTCAACACTATGCACCAGATATCTCCTGTATTTATTATATCATTAGTTACAGGTATTCTCTCACTTTTCCAAAATATGCGCTACCTGATGATAAATTAAGATTAGATGGTAAAACTGCGTGCATAATCGAAGAATGAGGGTCATAAGAGACTACCATAACTTGCAGAGAGAAGTTCACTTTTGTTCTTGGGAGGTATCCATATACCAGTGGAATAATGCTGATTTTGTATTCTACAAAGTAGGCAATTAACAGGAAAAAAAAATCAAACAATGAACTTGAGTATTTGTCAATTACGAAGCACGAATCATCATAGTTTTCGGTGGTTTGAAATACATATATTAACCTTACATAACTATGAAACTGATGATTAGATACATGGACAAAAATTAAGCATGCTCCTTGAGCGATCATGAGTTATTCAAAGGCATGCACATTTCAAAGATTACTATAATAAATTCAAACTAAAACCCATATATCTGATTAGAGAATCTCTAACAGAACTCCTCAATTAATGGTGACATTACTGCATGGGATAACTCTTCATCCTCATTTAGGCCTCCATACAGTTAAAATTTGCGGAGACAAGAACCAACCAAGGAAACTGCTTGCTACTGATATGGAAGAGAGGTATGATCCAGGATTCAGGATTTATACATTTTAAGAAAAAAAAAATGGGTAACTGATCACTGTTGTAGTTACCAATAGTCTTTACATGAACACTCTCCTTTACTAAAATGGTGGAAACGGTTTCTATCCCTTATTATTATATCACAATCATAAACCTTGGAGATCAGTTTACTTGCTTGGTGACAATCTTTACAAACCCTCAGATTCTTGGTGACACGTAGGGTCTCCCCTCGTTTAGTCTTCAACAAACCATAAGCAATTGCAAGTTTTTCACTGTGGTAGAACAGAGGATCCTCCCTTTCCTCCTCAACTAGATCATGCAGCATACCATCTGTATCAGGAACATAACCAACAACCCTGATTGCTTCCAACATCTCACAAACCTTAGCATATAAAGCCTCAGCCAGAGGATGATCTCTTCCCCCTGCAACAAACTCATTCACCACTCCCTCCATTTCAATCATGGAAAATCCCGGTTCCTTCTTTACTCCCCTTTCATTCATCAGTTTCCTCACACCAGCAACTTGTTCCCATTTTCCACAACTAGCATAGATATTACCTAGTATCACATAACGCCCACTATTTCCAGGATCTAGTTCAATCAGTCTCTTGCCTATCTCCTCCCCCAACTCCACATTCCCATGAATTCTACATGCTCCAAGAAGGGCACCCAACACAGCAGCATCAGGACTCATAGGCATATCATCTATGACCTTCTTTGCCTCCTCTAACCTTCCAGCTCTAGCAAGCAAATCAACCATGCAACCGTAATGCTCCTTGGTGGGTTCAATGCCATGAACATCAATCATGTAACGAAAGTAATAAAACCCTTCCTCAATCAAACCCGAATGAGCACAAGCAGTAAGAACGTTCACAAAAGTGATATCATCAGGCACAACCGTTCCTTCTTCCTCCATCTCCCTAAAAGTCCTAATAGCATCCTCTCCTTTGCCATGCATTGCAAACCCCCCAATCATGCAATTCCAAGAAGAAACTCCTTTCACTTCCAACCCACAAAACACTCGAAACGCCTCGTCCAAACAACCACACTTGCAATACATGTCAACAATGGCTGTGCCAAGCTTTGAATCCAACAGAATCCCATTCCTCTCAACACATCCATGTATCCATTTCCCTTGCTCCAAGGCCCCCACTCCCGTGCAAGCAGAGAGCATAGTAGCAGCCACAAACCTATCCACCTCCACCTCCTCCACCCTCATCCTCCGGAACAAATCAAACGCCTCACGAAACCGGTTGTTCTTGACAAAACCCGCAATCATGGCGTTCCAAGAAACACCGTTCTTGGAAGGCATGCTTTCAAAAACACTAAAAGCCTGGTCCACGAGTCCCCAGTGAGAGTACCCAGAAACAAGGCTTGTCCAAGACACGACATTTGGATTAGGCATGGTGTAAAACACCCTCCTAGCATCATCCAAGGACCCAAAAGCGAAATACACGTGGATCAAGTTGTTGAGAGCGAAGGTATCTGCTCCAAACCCGAATTTAAGAACGTGTGCATGGAGCTGCTTAACTTGTTGCTGGAATTTGCAGGTTCTTATGAGAGAGGGGAAGGTGAAAGAGTTGGGTGTGATGGAACGTTGGAGCATGTAGGAGTAGAAGAGGAGGGAGAGGGAAGGGGTGTGGGAAATGGAGAAGGCTTTGAAGAGAGTGTTGTAGAGGAAGGTGTCGGGGTTGGGAAGAGTGGTGAAGAGTTTGAGAGCGTAGTTGATGTCGCCGTGGTTGGAGAGGGAGCAGAAGCTGAGGATGCCAGACATGGCATGGTTGTTGGTAGAGAGTCCCAAACGGAGGAGGAGGGAATGGTGCTGCTTCGCTTCCGCCATGCTTGAACATGGCCATGGTGGACCAACCGAACAACTACTCATTCACCTCACAACACAGCACACCTTATCTCTTCTTCTTTTAATTTTTATAATATATATATATATATATATATATATATATATATTTAAGTGGTAATACCTATTGGTATATAAATTAGTTTAGTATAACGAATCTATGAAATTAACAATGTTAGAATTTTTTAGACTTGATAACAAATACATATTCTTAATACTAATGGCACTTATCTTTTCTGAAATATTTTTGAAAATGATATTGTGAATTAAAAAGAAAGTATCTAAGATATTTACATAACAGTTTCAACTTATAAATAATTATCAACCACAATTCTAACATAAACCTTATTTGGGAAAAGATATAGAAAGGAAGAAAATTTAAGGTATTGGAAAAAAACTTAATATTTTGTTGGACGAATCCTTTTCTTAGTATTATCAACTAATAGCCAAAGCTTTTTTGTACGAGACATTTTGATTTGTTTGAAGTCATTTTTCACTTTAAATATCACCTGAAAGAATTGTGAATTCTTATAAATTCCATCACATACTAGTATTTTTCTTGTCAATATTGATACATAGCCTTCCTTAATTAACATTTATTAGTAAGAAAACAATCTTACAATGTCACAAATCTTTGGTGGGAATAACATGATATTTTTAGCATATAGAAACATCTCTTATATATACAATTATATTTGGCAAGCTATTTTAAAATTCTATTTGTTATGACATAAACTTTATTACAAATCAATTTATAAATAATATTTGGACCTCTCATCTACCTCCTTATTTTGAAGTGATTATTAATATAATTTAATCAAATCATACAATGATAAGTTCTGAGTTATCAAATATGATAAAAGTAATTAAATATATTTTAAATTTTATAAATTAAATAATGTACGTCGATCATATTTAGTCTTTGAGATATTATCGGTAAATTCCTTTAAAGTTATATAAATATTTACAATAAATCAATATATCTATAAAATATTAATCTGTAATTATTATCAAACTTTTATATATATATATATATATATATATATATATATATTTCGCACACATAAAAATTATCTTCTTAATCTTATTAATATATTGTAGTTTATTTTGTTTTTATTTTTTTAATTTACATATTTTTATATGTTATTTAATTTTTATAATAACATTCATTTTTATTAATTATTATTTTATATTCATAATTAGTCTTTTCAAACTCTATGTGAAAAATATTTAGTACTATTGAAGTTTGTAGATTTTTAAATGTTATGGATTGATTGCTAACTAAAAATTGTCTAATGATTCAAAATTGTTTGTTTTTTATTAATGTAGTTGTTTTTTTAACATATTAAACTATCATATCATTTGTCTTGCATGAGGTTTTAACTTTTAAGAGAGTCTACTTTTAAGTAATTTTTTCACTTATTTAGGTATGATTTAATATGAACTTGTATTTAAATGAATAATATAAAGTTGTCTATTAGTTAAAGGAGAGTTCATTATAAGAGAAACTTTAAATTGTAATATTAATTTTATAATAAATTTGTGTAATGAACATATCTTGAAATTCCATATTAATATTAGGTATCTTTTTCGCCAATAAACCTTCTAATTATTTTGTATTGGATTACTCTAATTATCATTTTCTTCATTTGTCTAATAAAAGTTGTGAACAAGGTTTTTTTAGATACTTTTATTATACATTACTCATTTATTAAAAACCTCCTCTTCTTATCCTTACATTTGTCACACAACTTCATCATTTTCATTTACTTAACTTTTATTAACCTTTATTATTCTTTATTATTTTTCAAAAGCATATAGAAAACCATAAATTACTTTATTTCTTTTAGTTCTGAATGAAGTGTTTTAATTGATATTTAATAAAAATACCTTTTCAAAAAATAGTTTTCTTTAGCATGGATACTTTTTTTCTCTCTTGTCTATTTCAATTTAACTTTTCTTATATTTAGTTTTATATTGAAGTTAATATTTTAAATTCATTAAAAATATATATACCGATAAAATATTAATTTATTATAAATTCATTAAAAATATATTAGAATTATAAGTGGGAATACATTGAGAATACGTTACTCACTTGAAATGATAAAATATTTGTATATCTAAACAAATGAGATTGACCCTGAAACTAATTATTGTTACAATCAGTCCAATATATAGGAACAACTTAAATTTGTATAATAACTTAATTTAAAAACCTTAACAACTTAGATTTCAGTATTAATCTAGCTTAACAATTTATAAAGTGCTTCATCATCAGAGTTGGACAACATTCTTAAAAAGGATTTAACTTAATCAAACTTAAATTTCCTCAAAATCAATCTTAATTTATTTTTGAGTTTCCAGCAAGAATAAATATTGAAATTATTTTACTATATAATTATAACAATTAAATTATGTTTATATTTATTTTATTATAATTTTACTCTTCGTTTTTAGATAAAAGTTTGTATTGAAATAATATATATATATATATATATATATATATATATATATTGTAACTGTGTAATTGTATGTAAATATGTAGAAATAAAAGAACTATGAAAACAAATAAAATTTTAGTTTAAAAAGGTATATTTAAAATATTA